>Ga0316207_10001446_pt1 | contig 29090 bp, 27 predicted proteins | sample 6weekpyrite_MG_FD_204943 | JGI IMG/M metagenome (GOLD analysis project Ga0316207, IMG submission 204943) | Microbial mat bacterial communities from mineral coupon in-situ incubated in ocean water Damariscotta River, Maine, United States -... | ecosystem: Environmental > Aquatic > Marine >...
CCCACTCAGTGGTATGTTGACGAGATTTAACATCCGTCTTACCAATCAGGGTCATGTTTGGCAGGTTACCCTCCAGCAGGAGTGTATCCAGTACTTTTGCTTCGGTTTGTTGTAAACGTGCCATTATTCTCAATTCCTCGTAAGAGTGCTTACGTGTACTAATGCGAATATCGTGCCAGCAATTTACAAAATCAAATTATCAGCAATAACAATGTGTTACGGTGTTACCGGGTTTGGGTGACATAAATATGACGAATAATTGACGGGGCAGAAACCTGCCAAGCGGCTATTTTTTGCCGATAACATTGCTTGATGTGTGGTATTTATGGCCGCGCTAGTCGGGGAGTGCGTTAATTAACTGGCCTTTCAGCATATGGCTATCAGGACCTAGCATATATAGGTATGCACTAACGATATCAGAAGGTAGGTGAAGGCTGGCAGGATCTTCAGCTGGGTAGGCAAGATTACGTAAGCGCGAACGGATGGCACCAGGATCAATCGAGTTCACCCTGATATGACTATTATTTTCCAGTTCATCAGCAAGAATTAACATAAATGCGTCCAGGCCTTGCTTGGATACCCCATATGCCCCCCAGTAGGCAGATGTTTTCTCGTACTGGTTGGTACTAGTGAACAAGATTGCGGCATCATCAGCTGACCTGAGTAAGGGCAGACAAGCCTGGGTTAATTGCATGGGGGCTTGTAAATTCACCTTCAGTACGCGCTGTAACAGATCTTCAGGATAGTGATCGATAGGCGTGAGTGCACCAAGTTCAGCTGCATTATGGACAATACCATCGAGGCGACCAAACTCCTGGGCTATACCTCCCGCCAGGCCGTTAAAGTCTTCTTGTCCAGCCGTAGCAAGATCCAGCGGGAAAATAACAGGTTCGATAAGCTTGTCAGCAGTGATTTCATCATAAACCGCTTCAAGTTTATGGACCGTACGACCACTCAATACCACGGTCGCGCCATACCGGGCCAGGTGCTGGGCGACAGCTCGACCAATACCATCACCCGCACCCGTGACAAGAATGACTCTATCTTTTAGCAAGTCAGTAGCGGGGGAGTAATTATCGGGTATCGCGTGAGAGGACATATCAGGCCTGTTAGTTTTGCTGAACTGTTTCTAGAATTTGTTGGGCACATTGTACACCACTGCGCACAGCTCCTTCGAGTGTTGCCGGGTAAGGGCCCGCGATAAAATCGCCTGCCAACCACAGGCCAGGGATGTCAGTTAAACTCGCTGGTCTAAGTGCGTCAATATCAACATGGGCCTGGAACGTCGCACGTTTTTCCCTGATGACCAGGGTTCTACTTGCTTCAGGCCAATCAAAAAGCTCACTGAGTTCATCATTAATAAGCTGTGCGAGGGTGATTTTATCCAGCCTCATATGCTCACCGTCAGCGCTGATAACGGCGGCAATTAACCCGGGTTGTCCGCAGTGACGCCGGTCAAATAGCCATTGTGCGGTACAACCTGTTAACCCGGTCATCACTTCGGGTAGTTTGATAGTTGCTGGATACTGAAGGTATACCGTACAAATAGGTTCATGTTTGATGTTATTAAGCTGTTCACGTGTGCTATCCAGCAGGTTGGAATTTTGCAATAGTTTATCTGAAGTCGTTACTGAGCCAGCAACAATTACATGATCGGCCAAATGCGTATCGCCCGATGAATCAAATACAGAAAACCCTGACTCATTCTTTATTATTCGGGTCGCTTTCTTGCCGAGACTTATTTGGCCGCCATGGTTATCAATATACTGCATAGCAGGGTGAACATAGAGTTGTGCCAGGTCGACAGCCGGGATCATTAGATCAGAATCGGAATTCTTTTTTGTAAAACCATCGCGTATAACCCGTAAAAAGAGATTTGCTGATGCCTCATTAATACCTGTATTCAGGGCTGCCAGGCAGATAGGTTCCCAAAACATACGGGTTATTTTTTCCGGTTGTTTTCTTAACAGGTTTTTGACCGAGTCGTCCTTTTTTAAGGAAAAATTATTCAGCCAAAGCTTGACGAGAAATCCGACTGTTTTGATTTTACTCAGGGCAGAGCACTCCGGTATTGAAAACACCGCCTGCAGTAAATTTAACGGCGCGGGTAGCGCCCCTGATTTTAAATTGAATGTCTCGCCAGATATATCCAGAACAGAAATATGTAGAGGAATACGATAAAAACCATGTTCAATATTCACACCACATATCTTTAGCAGTGCCAGGGTTTCATGATAAGCACCTAGCAATAAGTGCTGGCCGTTATCTACACGTAGATCATTAAATGCGACACACCTTGCCCGGCCTCCGAGCTGCTTTGCTGACTCCATAAGGTGAACTGAAAAGCCCTTGCTGAGTAGTTCAACTGCGGCAGCAAGCCCAGCCCATCCGCCACCGATGACAAGGACTTTTGTGTTGTTGTTACGGCTCATGCTGTATTAAAGACTTATGGTGTTGTTTTTCTCGCCTGGAAGTACGCCATGCGATCCAGAGCTTACGTAATGGTGGTACTTTTATTGGCTGGCTAAATACATCAAAATGCCGGGACGAGATTTTATTCAGCAAGGCATGGTAGATTTCAGACATGATTAAGCCGGTTCGTTGTGGGTATCGGTCTTCATCAGGTAGAAGCGTCATGGCCTCCTGATAACAGGATTCTGCCCGCATAACCTGGAACCTGAGTAGTTCACGAATCTCCTGAGTCATTCCGGCATTGAGAATATCTTTGTCATCCACGCCAAATCTGTCAAGATCCTCTCTCGGAAGGTAAATCCTGTTGCGTTCCGCATCCTCTTTTACGTCACGAATTATATTTGTAAGCTGAAAGGCAAGACCAAGTTTTTCTGCATAGACGAGTGTTTGCTTATTGGAATAACCAAAGATTTCAGCAGCTAGTAACCCGACAACACCGGCAACACGGTGGCAATACAAGGATAGCTCCTCAAAGTCCTGGTAGCGGTTCTTTTCCAAATCCATGAGCATTCCATCGATGATTTCATAGAAATAGCGCTCCTCCAGGTTAAAATGTGCAAGACTGGCCTGCAGTGCAAGTCCAACGGGGTGTAAAGGTTGGCTATGGAATGTGCGATGGATTTCTTGTTTCCACCAGGTGAGTTTTTGTCTGGCTATATCGGTATCGGAGCAATCATCAACGACATCATCAACTTCCCGGCAAAATGCATATAATGCAGTAATCGCAAGGCGTTTCTTTTCTGGGAGGAATAGAAAACTGTAATAAAAGCTTGAGCCGCTCCTGGCCGCTTTATCCTGACAGTATTCTATTTCATTCATGGTTTTATTATCAGTCTGTGAAACGTTTGCCAGACAGCACTCGAAAGGCCGATAAAATCCAGTCAAACAATGTAAGGCGAGGACGTGCAAATACGTCACGCGAATCAAGTAATTTTTCGGCTATGCGGTGTGCGCCGAGTACAGTGAATCGTAACTCAAGCCCTAATCTCCCGCCTATAATACCGCAAAGAGGCAAACCTGATAATAACATTTTGTCAGCACGCAGAACCTGGCTATGTATGAACGCTATGACGTTCTCTTCGTCGCTGGCATTAAAAATATCTTGTTCAGTAAGGCCTGAGTGCTGCATTTCATCCTGAGCAAGATAGATCCTGTTGTTCTCAATATAGTCTTGCTGGATGTCCTGGTAGAAGTTAATGAGTTGCAAGGCAGTACAAATCGAGTCGCTATATTGACGATTTTGCGTGGTATCCTTGTCGACCAGTTGTATTAGTAGCCTTCCTACCGGGTTTGCTGAATATTTGCAGTAAGCCAACACCTCCGGGAAATTAGCGTAACGCGTTGTTGTTACGTCTTGTTTAAATGCCGTCAGCAAATCCTCAAGAAGCGATTTATCAAGGTTGAACCGTATGCAGCTGTCATTGAGGGCAATAAACACAGGATCTGGCTTGGTCTTTACCTGGTTCATGGTGTCCAGCCTGTCTGAATAGGCATTGAGTTCTGAGATTCTTTGTGAGGCGCTTTTGTCACCTTCATCAGCAAAGTCATCTGCTGTGCGCGCAAATGCATAGATAGCACTTATTGGATCGCGCAGTTCACCCGGTAGTAGCCATGAGGCAACCGGGAAGTTTTCATAATGGCGACGTGCTATATCACGGCAGTGCTTGTATGCCTCATTATTTGCAGAAGAATGCATTATAGAATAGCCTGATGGTGATAAAGGTCAGGATAATTGTATGAAAACATTAAGAGGAATCATGATGGGTTTAATTGTCGGGATACCTGTCGGTCTCTGGCTGGGCTTTAATGCTGGGCGTGATGCCCCCCTGACGACAAATCCGTTTGAAGAATATGGCATCGCTGAACGTATCCAGGGCGATGCAGAAACGCTGTACAAGGAGATCAAAAAAGATATTCGCGAGTAGTTCATTATTCTTCATCGGGTTGATGTCTGCCTGATAGTTCACGCGTCTTCTTTTCCACGGGCTCAACCTCCTTGATGTTCTTTTTGGCGCTTATACCCATTTCGGTGAAACGTTTAGCACTTGGTAAAACCCGACTATCGAACGAGCCTATTGCTTTATTGAAATGTTCAACGCTATTGCCAAGACTGTTACCAATATTGTGAAGGTGAGTACTGAATGCTGCCAGTCGCTCATATAGTTTAGCGCCTGTATCGCGGATCTTGTCAGCATTTTCTGCAAGCACCTCCTGTCGCCAACCAAACGCAACCGCGCGTAGCAGGGCAACAAAACTGCTTGGTGTGGCAAGTACGATATGTTGGCTCATTGCATCTTCAAGAAGCCCGGGGTCGCGTTCCAGTGCCGCGCTAAGAAATTGGTCGCCAGGAATAAATAACACCACGAAGTCAGGCGCATCCTTGAATTGACTCCAGTATGACTTTGCCGATAACTCTCGAATACGTTCACGTACTTTTTGTGTATGGCGCTTGAGATGTTCTTCTCGTTCACTATCATCATTCGCCTCAACCGCACTTAAATAGGCATCTAGTGGTGTTTTAACATCAACAACAATTTCCCTTTGCCCAGGCATGCGAATAACCATGTCTGGCCTGAATTTTCCTTCATCTGTATCGATATTTTCCTGTTCATAGAAATCACAATGTTTGACCATGCCCGCCAGTTCGGCAAGCCGTCGCAAGGTTATCTCACCCCATTGCCCCCGGACTTCAGGCCGCCGTAATGCTTGTACCAGGTTGCGTGTTTCTGATTGAAGCTGGGTGTGGCTTTGCGCCATTTGCTCAAGATGTTGCTGAAGCGAACCATAGGCCTGCTTACGGTCATTTTCCATCGAGCGAATTTGTTTTTCAGTTTTATCCAGGGCGTCCCGGATAGGTTTAACCATGTCAGCTATCGATTGTTCTTTCTTTTCAAGATCAGCGCTTGCTGATACCTGGAATTGCTTCAGGTTCTGCTGTGCAAGCTTTAGAAACTCATCGCTATTATGCTTAAGTGCCTGGCTGGCCAAGGCAGAAAACGATTCATTTAGTTGTTCGCGTGCTTGCTCAAGAGACTCGAGTTTTTCAGCATGGGATGTCCTTTCGTGATCAAGCGTTGTTCGCAGTTCGACATTGACTTCACGGAGTTTCGCAATGATGGATTGTTGGCGGATGTACCCTGATATGTACCCGATAATAATTCCGGTAATTACAATGAGTAGCAGAACAGTTGTTGTAATAGCCACTTGATAATCCTTAAATAGCGTTTAATACGGCTGAGATTTCAGCCTGTATAGTTTCTATTTTGCAGGGTTTATCGATCCTTCGTATGACAGATCCATTTTCGAGGAGCTTTGAAGCCTCTTCATTATCAGCTGATGATAAGGCAATGACAGGGACTTGTTTGAGGTGTGGCATAACATGTAATGCGCCGAACATGCTTAAACCGTCCATGCTGGCCATTTCAGTGTCCATCATGATAACAGCAGGGTGGTGATTCTTTGCCAAATCCAATGCTGATTGAGCATCACAGGCGAGTAAAATTTTGTATTGCTCCTGTTCAGCCAACACCTTTGTGACCTCATCCATTTCTGTAGAACTATCATAGATAAATAAAATGCTGGGCTTGTTATTGTCTTGTTCTTCTTGTTGAGCCTGGTGATCGTAAGGCCTTATTGTGAACCAAAAAGTTGCCCCTTCATCATCATTGTTATAAGCACCGATCGTACCCTTCATAAGCTCAACCAGGCTTTGACAAATAGCCAAGCCAATTCCGGTTCCTTTAATGGATGAGTTTTCCATGCCTAGACGATTGAAAGGAGTAAAAAGCTTCGCCTGATCATCATCAGGTATACCACATCCGTTATCACTAACGGCCAACCTGATCATGCCATCATAATCATCATATTGAAGATTGATATTGCCATTGTCCTTATTATATTTAATAGCATTAGAAAGTAGGTTAACAATTACCTGCTGGAGTCGTATTGGATCGGCGTAAACATGGTTTGGCTTATCGCCGTCGATATGAGCATGAATAGTTATTCCTCTGCCTGATGCGGTCTGCGTGACCATGCTGATTGAATGGTCGATAATCTCATCAAGTGATATTTTTCTTGTTTGCAGGGTAAGGCGACCGGATTCAATTTTTGATATATCGAGTATATCGTTAATGAGTGCTAACAAGTGCCATCCGGAATTAAGAATCTGGTGGATATTCTCCTGTTGCTTAGCAGACAGACACTTTTCATGATCCATTTCAATCAGCTGTGCAAAGCCGAGAATAGAATTCAGTGGTGTTCGAAGTTCATGGCTGATTTTTGATATAAATTCAGTTTTTGTCTTGTTGGCGGCCTCAGCATTGTCTTTAGCAGCATCGAGATTATCAATTGTATCGCGTAGTGAAGCTTGCGCTTTAGTGAGCTGGCGTGCTCGAACAATTCTGGCTTTAACTGCCTGCAGAAGGTAATCGGGCGCAACAGGCTTAACGAGAAAGTCATCACCACCGAGGTTCATGGCCGCTATCTTTTTGTATATTTTTTGTTCAGAGGTTAAGAAGACGATCGGCATGGTGTCATAACGCGACATTTGCCTGAGGATTGCGGCGGCTTCAAGACCGGTACATCCGGGCATATTGATGTCCATTAACACTAACTCAGGCTTGAACTCCTCAAGTTTTTCGAGGAGCTGCATAGGTTGAGTCAGCGTTCCAACCTCCATATTCTTTGCGCGTAACATTTCGGCATGGGCATTTGCCTGTAATTCTTCGTCATCAACAACCAACACCCTGAATGGTGCATCTTCTTTTGTCGCGCATACAAGTTCTGCAACAGATAAAACATGGTCTTTATCAATTGGCGAGGTCAGGAAGTGATTGGAGCCAGTGCGGTAGGCATAAAGCCTTGACTGCATATTGTCATTATCTGAGAGATATGCCACCGGCGTATCGATACCATGTACAAGGAGTTGCTCTATCGCGGCTGCACCTGCAACATCACTCTCTGGAAAGGCCATGCTGATAATTATTAAGCTCGGGTTGAACTCCTTTGCAATCTGGATAATCTGTGTAGGGTGATTCAACTGACGAGTTTCGTAACCCGATTTTTCTAGATGCGCGGATAGTTCATTTGCCAGTTCAGCATTTGGATCAATAATAAGCACACGTTTTTTTTGTTCGCCAGATCCTGCGGATGCTGTTAAATCAAGTTCTGCATCTGCCTGGCCGCCGCAAGATTGAAGCCTTTCAATTTCATTTAACAGATTGTCTAGAAGGGAGGTGACTTTTGAATTGTAATCAGGTGATAGCTCGTTAATATTGGCAATAAGCTCACCCAGGAACAAATCCAGTTGGCGGGAATAGTCTGTTAATGTATTGAATCCAAATGTTCCAGCCGTTCCAGCCATGCTATGTACTAAAATTCGTAAGGCTGAGGCGTTATCTTCGTTCCAGTCATCGCTCTTAATTGCGTCCCATGCGGTATTAATTGCGGTCACTTTTTCATCAAGCTGAGATACAAAAGTGTCCTTTAAATCCTCAAGGCTCTTTTTTAGAATTTCTTCTGGAGTGGGCATATATACTGATATCTACCTACGACTATTATTTGAATATACTACAGCATCAATTTTTAAGCTGCAGAAGTATTTTCTGTGATCCATGTCAATATTTCTGACGGTTGCGAGACCATGCCATTTGCTCCCCATTCAGATGGGTTATCTTCATCACCAATATAACCAAATAGAGCCACCAGTGTCTGCATTTCGGCGTTTCTCCCCGCTTCGATATCGCGCTCAGCATCACCAATATAAAGGCTTTCTTTCTCAGTGCAGCCTATTAATTTACAAGCATGCTGAAGTGGAGCAGGGTGAGGTTTACGCTCATCAAGCGTATCACCACTGACGATACATGCGCAGCGACTTGCCAAGCCTGTTTCTTCTAATAGTGGTTCGGTGAGCCATGCGGGCTTGTTGGTCACAACCCCCCACTTGGTGCCATTTTGTTCCAGTTGTGAGAGGACGTCTGCCATTCCAGGAAACAACTGTGTGTGTGTGGCGATATTACCCTTGTAGTAATCAAGTAACTGCTGCCGGTACAGGTCAAATTCAGGATGATCCGTCTCGATGCCAAAGCCTTTTTTTACCAGCACAATACCACCGTGTGACACCCACGGCCGAATGGTGTCAAAATCAAGTGCTTCGCGATGATTCCGGGTGAGAACATGGTTCAATGCAGCGGCTAAATCCGGTGCAGTGTCGAGCAGGGTGCCATCGAGATCAAACAGGACGCTGCGTAGTGAAGTACCGTCAATCATTACCGGGCATTAATCAGCAGCATTGCAACTGATGATGTAATTCACATCAACGTCTTTGCCCAATGAATAATTTCGACTGAAAGGGTTGTAGCTCATGCCAATGATGTCGTTACAGTTAAGTCCTGCAGAGCGTGCCCAGCCTTCCAATTCTGATGGGCGAATGAATTTGGCATAGTCGTGGGTGCCACGTGGCAATAATTGCAGGACATATTCAGCGCCAACAATCGCAAACATGTAGGCCTTCATATTGCGGTTAATGGTTGAGAAAAACACCTTGCCACCCGGTTTCACCAGTTTTGCACAGGCCGCAATGACAGATGCGGGCTCAGGGACATGCTCAAGCATCTCCATGCAGGTCACGACATCGAACTGACCGGGCATTTCTTCCGCGAGGGCCTCGGCTGTGCTCTGGCGATAATCGACCTCAACACCAGTCTCAAGCTGGTGAAGCTTCGCGACGGAGAGCGGTGTTTCACCCATATCTATTCCTGTCACATGGGCGCCGGCAACAGCCATGCTTTCGGCAAGAATGCCGCCGCCACAACCAACATCAACAACATTTTTACCACTCAGGCCAGCACATGCGCGGTTGATGTAATCCAGTCTTAACGGGTTTATTTCGTGTAGAGGCTTGAATTCACTTTGCGGATCCCACCAGCGGTGTGCGAGTTCCTCAAATTTTGCGACTTCTGCCGCATCGACATTTGCGTGCTGCATAGTGATTATCCAAAATCGTAGTGTTTTTCGACGGCTTCCCGGATTTCCCAGGTACAGGATAAGCCTGCAGGGAAGGTTACCAGGTCACCTTCTTGTATATGGACGGGCTCTCCACCATCCGGTGTCACGATCACATCGCCCTCGAGCAGGTAGCATTTTTCCTGTGTGTCGTAGGACCATGGAAAAGTAGAAACTTCTTTGCTCCATATGGGCCAGTCAAAGACCCCCATAACATCCAGTTTCGCAGGGGAAGGGTTATGTTCTATCGTGATATCCAATGCCATATTTTAAGTCCTGACTTATGCTCGAATCGTTTCTTACTGCTTGATGCCAGTATTATATATGAACTAGACAGGTAAGAGGGCTTGTCATCTCAATTCAGTTAAGTGATAGTAGGCCGATGAAACGCACACTTTATCAGCTGACCTTTATACTTATAGTGTCTGTGTTGCACGTTGCGTGTGACAAGTCGCCTTCGGCGGTACAGCAACCGGTGAAGCAGGTTGGAAACCCAGACGGGGCGAGCTATGTGGCTGATATTTCAGTACATTCTGCAGCCGATATGCGTAGTGTTCTGAACAGGGTAGATAGGTTAATCAGCATGCCTCGTGCCGCCGATCAGCCCGCAAATATCGCCTTGATCCTGCATGGACCTGAAATTGATTTTTTCAATATTGATAACTATCACCGTTACCGCTCAATTGTTGACCAGGCCGCACGCCTGGATGCCTACAATGTTATCGATATCAGGATGTGTGAAACCATGATGAAAGAGCGGGGCTTGAGTAAAAGCAAGGTGCCCGGCTTTATCGATTTTGTGCCGGATGGTGAAGTGGAAGTAAGGAAACTCAAAGGTAATGGCTACGCCATTTTGTGAGGGCGAGATTAATCATCACCGGCGATACGCTTTTTCCAGCTTTTTGCCGTTTCAAGCAGTTCAGTTTCATCCATTTTTGCAAGTTTTCCATCAACGAGTAAATGCTCGCCAGCTACCCAGACGTTTGTAACGTGTTCCCGTCCAGCGGCATACACCAGTTGTGAGACAGGGTCATAAAGTGGTTGGGTCTCCAGGCTGTCGAGGTTGATAGTCGTTATATCTGCCGACTTTCCTGTCTCAAGTGAACCCGTTGTAGAGTCTAAACCGAGTGCCCGGGCACCGTTTATCGTTGCCATGCGCAGGGCCGTATTTGCATCGACTGCCCGGGCATCGTTACTAATTACCTTGGCAATCAGCGCGGCAGTGCGCATTTCGCCCAGCATATCGAGATCATTATTACTTGCGACACCATCTGTCCCTAAAGCGACATTAACGTCAGCATCTAACAGTGATTGAACCGGGCATAAACCACTTGCCAGCTTGAGATTGGATTCAGGGCAATGCAAAACATGGCAGCCTCGCTCTGCGAGAAGCGAGATTTCTTCATCAGTGAGCTGCGTCATGTGTACGGCCATTAGTTGGTCAGATAAGACGCCAAGCTCCTCAAGCCGGTGCAATGGGCGCTGGCCTGTTTGTTCAATGGCCATGGTGATTTCGCCTGCCGTCTCATGTATATGCATATGAACGGGGATATTTTTCTCCCTTGCAAGCATTGTTAGTTCAGCAAGCGGTTCGTCGGATACGGTGTAGGGTGCATGGGGCGCGAACGCGGTTGTCAGTAATGGCTCAGCGTGTAGTGTGTCATGCAACTGCAAACCTTTATCGATATATTCCTTTGCATCGCTGGCCCATACAGTCGGAAAGTCGATAACAATAAGCCCAATGCTTGCCCGTATACCGGCTGTCTTGGCCTGCTCCGCGACGATATCCGGGAAGAAGTACATATCATTAAAACAGGTAGTGCCGCTGCGCAACATTTCAGCAATGGCCAGGCGTGTACCATCGCGGACAAAGTCAGCATCTACCCATTTTTGTTCTGCTGGCCAGATATGTTGCTCAAGCCATTGCATTAATGGCAAATCATCGGCCAGACCGCGAAACAGGTTCATCGGGGCATGGGTATGGCCATTAATCAGACCGGGGATCACCGCTTGACCCGGTAACTCATGCTCTTTATTCGCAGAATATTTTTGTCGTGCTTCAGACGTCGGCAGAATATCAACAATCACCCCTTTACGTATTGCTAAAGAGTGACCTTCCAATACCTGGTTGTCGTCATCAACACAGATGACCCAGTCTGCATGTATGAGTGTTTCGATCGTGTTCATAAACAAGTGATTAGCGTTATTATCAATACAGTATAACTGCAATACATGAATGGAATCGATGTCTCATTTATGCGCTCAATATAAAAAGATGCCCGCATGGGGGTGCGGGCTAAAAAGGAGGGGAGTTACACGTTGGTAACCAACAGCGTTACCTGGTTAACGATAATGCAGTTTGTATGCCATGACAGGGCAGTAAATAATGTTGTTCAATAATACAAATACATAGCCAATCAAGTTAAAGTAGTACGTAGACGCTGCTAGCGTAACCGGGCGGCGGTTCTTTGGCGGCCATGCCGGTTCAATGGCGGAGAGGGTATATGGAATGGGTAGAGAGATAGAGCGTAAGTTTCTGCTAAAAAATGACAACTGGCGATCACAGGCCGATGCGGGTCGACAATTACGACAGGGCTATTTCGCCGGGCCTGAAGATGCCTCCAAACGACAGGCATCGATACGCGTGCGCACCGATGGTGAAAAGGGCTTCCTGAATATAAAGAGTTATGAGTTAGGTGTTAGCCGGCAGGAATTCGAATACCCTATACCGTTGCAAGATGCCGAGCAGATGCTCAATGAACTTTGTGAAACACCGCAGATCGAAAAGCAGCGTTACCATGTGAGTGTTGGTGAACATGTCTGGGAAATCGATGTCTTTACAGGTGATAACGATGGGCTTGTTGTTGCTGAGATAGAACTTACACATGAGACTGAAACGTTTGAAAGACCTGAATGGGTCGGCGAGGAAGTTTCAGCAGACACGCGTTACTATAACGTGTGTCTTGTTAACCACCCTTACAAGGACTGGTAAGGGTTGAGGCAAATCCTCACATATCTCCTGGCCTTTTGCCTGGTGACACTTGCAGGCTGTGGCGAAAAAATTCCGTCCCAGGTCATTCGGTTTGGTTTGCAGTCAGCGCCAATCAGCCTCGATCCAAGAATGGCGACTGATGCTACAAGTGAGCGAATTAACCGGCTTGTTTACCGTGCGCTGGTGACCTTCGATACGCAATTTCGTCCTGTACCTGAGCTGGCTGACTGGCAGCAACTTTCTCCTTTGCACTACCGGTTTACATTAAAGCGTAATGAGCGAACCTTTCATACTGGTAGCCGCTTGACTGCAGAAGACGTGGCAATGTGTTATCGCTTTATCCTGGACGCATCAAATGCATCACCTCATCGCGGTAACCTGGCTCACATTAAAAATATAAAGATTATCGATGACGATACCATCGATTTTGAATTGAAGCGCCCAGATATTCTCTTTCCCGGCAGGATGACTATCGGCATCCCATCTTCAGAATATACAAAAACGGGATTCCAGCCTGTAGGTACGGGGGCGTTTAAGGTGACGAATGCCAACGAAATGCATACCTTGTCACTAACCAGGGTCAGTGATAGCCAGCTGTTTAGCTTCATACATGTCCCTGATGCAACGGTACGCGTGCTGAAATTGTTACGCGGTGAAATTGACCTGTTACAAAATGACATTTCCGGGTTAATTGAATATTTGTCGAACCAGGAAGCAGTCAATGTTGTCAGCCATCCCGGCACAACTTTTTCCTACCTCGGTTTTAACATGGAAGATCCTGTTGTGGGGCAATTGGAATTGAGAAAGGCGATTGCCCATGCGATTGACAGGCAGGCGTTGATCGAACACCTGCTTGGACGTGGTGCAGAGTTGAGTCACTCCCTGTTGCCACCACAGCATTGGGCCAGCCAGGCAGCGTTGAAAGGGTTCTCATATCAGCCCGACAAGGCAAGGGCGCTTCTAAGCGAGCTGGGCTATGACAAGCAAAACCGCCCGCAGATCACCTATAAAACAACGACAGATAGTTTACGTCTTCGTATTGCAGCGGTTATCCAGCAGCAATTAGCGGACGTTGGTATCGATATGGAGATCCGCAGCTATGACTGGGGAACCTTCTATGCCGATATCAAGGCCGGGAATTTTCAGTTGTATGGCTTATCATGGGTCGGGATACGTTCACCGGATATCTATCAATACGTCTTTCACAGTCAGTCATTACCGCCATCGGGGGCAAACCGGGGACGTTATCGTAATAAACAGGTAGATGAGTGGATTGATGACATGCTGGCAGCGCAAAGCCTGGGTGAAATTCCTGCCAGCCTTGATAAAGTAAGGCATACATTACTTGATGAGCTTCCTTATATTCCAATGTGGTTCGAAAACCATGTTTATGCAGCAAGCTTATCTATAAAGAATTACCGTCTATCGCAGGACGGAAACTATGATGCACTGGCAGACGTACAAAAACAGTTAACGCCACCATCAAGAGTATCAGGGTTATGAGTAAGCCATACATCAAGATAACTATATCTAATCAAGAACTCGACGTGTATGACGGCGATACTGTTATCTTCAATGCGAAAGTCTCTACGGCACGCAACGGGGCAGGTGAAACATTTGGCAGTGAATGTACGCCACGCGGCAAACATATTATTCGTGCAATGATTGGACAGGACTGTCCGCCAGGAACAGTTTTTGTCGGTCGTCGCCCAACCGGTGAGATCTATTCCCCCGGTATGCAAGAGCAGTTCCCGAACCGTGACTGGATACTCACGCGCATTCTCTGGTTAAGTGGTTGTGAGCCCGGTAAGAACAGGTTGGGCGAAGTAGATACCATGCGCCGATTTATCTATATCCACGGTTGTCCTGATGAGCTGCCAATCGGCATTGCAGGATCACATGGCTGTATCAGGATGCACAATGAGGATATTGTTCGCCTCTATGACATGGTTCAGGTTGGCAGCCCTGTCGTGATAGAGGAATAAGTGTGCAGGCCTTTGTGACACGACTTATCGGTAGCCTGGTTGTCTTGTTCGGAGTAAGCCTGCTTGTATTCCTGTTTATTCATTTTATTCCGGGCGATCCGGTCGAAGTCATCCTCGGTGAAACTGCACGGACAGCGGACCGCGAGTCACTACGCAGCGCACTGGGATTGGACAAACCTCTTTCAGTTCAGTGGCTGGATTACATGTCAGGATTGCTGAGTGGCGACCTCGGTCAGTCCCTCTACACGCTAAAGCCAGTCAGTGAAATAATTGCACTAAGAATACCTGCCACACTGGAGCTCGCAGTTGTCGCAATTATTTTTAGTCTCGTCTTGTCTTTACCTATGGGCATCGCCGCTGCAGTCTACAAAGGTAAGCTTTGGGATACCTTGGGCAATGGCATAATGTTAATGGGTATCGCCATCCCGAATTTTGTTTTTGGCCCGGTGCTTGTGTTGGTGTTTTCTATCTGGCTTGGCTGGCTACCGGTAAGCGGAAGAGGTGGAGTCGATTCACTTGTTTTGCCGGCATTTACACTCGGTGCTGTCATGGCAGCCATTCTCACCCGAATGATACGCAGTAGCCTTCTCGAGATCCTGAATGAAGATTATATCCGCAGTGCGCGTGCACGAGGCCTGTCGCCTTTGCGTGTCCTGCTGCGGCATGCCTTACCCAATGCCATGTTGCCGCTACTGACCGTGCTTGGCTTACAGCTTGGTGGTTTACTTGCCGGTGCGGTGATTACAGAAACGGTGTTTGATTGGCCGGGCATTGGCCGTCTCACCATAGAAGCCATACAAAAACGTGATTACCCTGTGCTGCAAGGATGTATTTTATTTATTAGCCTTGTTTATGTGTTGGTTAATCTTTTCACGGATTTGATGTATCGCAATATTGATCCGCGTATCCGGTGTGCATCATGAAGCGATTTTTTCTCCATGCGCCAGCTATCATCTTGTTAACTTGGTTTGCGCTTGTGTTTATCTCGCCTTTTCTAGCCTTAACGCCCGAAGTGATATCGCTCGAACATGTGCTGCAACCACCCAATCAGACTTACTGGTTTGGCTATGACGACCTTGGACGTTCTGTTGCGGATCGACTTATTAGCGGTGCACAAACGTCTTTGCTGGTCGCGTTTAGTGTCGTAATGATCACGCTTTTTATTGGTACGGCAGTAGGCGTGGTTAGCGCCTGGTACGGTGGCTGGGTTGACCAGTTGTTAATGCGCATCACTGATGTCTTCCTGGCATTCCCGGGGATCCTGCTTGCTATTGCAATGGCCGGGCTGCTGGGTCCAGGTATCAGTAACGTCATAATCGCCCTCAGCGTTGTTGGTTGGGTCGGTTTTGCACGTCTTGCCCGTGCACAGGTGCTGCTATTGCGTGAGCGTGATCATGTAATGGCTGCCAATGCCCTTGGAACTTCGCAAAGCAGGGTGATTTGGCAACATTTGCTGCCCTTGGTCGCCGCACCGTTAATTATTGAGGCGACCTTTTCTGTTGCAGGGCTTATTATTGCTGAAGCTGGCCTGTCTTTTCTCGGGCTCGGCGTACAGGCACCTGATGCATCATGGGGTTCGATGATCCGTGATGGCGCTCAATACCTGTTGATTGCGCCACACCTTGTTATTATACCGGGTATTGCATTGTTCAGTATCGTTATGGCAATTAATGTACTGGGTGACCAGTTACGAGACTGGCTTGATATAAGAACCTGAAGAAGCGAAAAGACTATGTCATTGGGACCTTTAATGCTGGATGTCGCCGGCACCGAGTTAACGGCAGAGGATAAGGAAATACTCGCACACCCCCTGGTAGGCGGTGTCATCCTGTTCAGCAGAAATTATGAGGCACCGGCACAACTCAGTGAACTGATAGCATCGATTCACAGTATCAGGGCAACACCATTGTTAATTGCTGCAGACCAGGAAGGAGGTCGAGTACAGCGATTCCGGGATGGATTTACACGTCTACCACCGGTCGCTGACCTCGGCGTCATTCATGACAAAGATCGCGCTCGCGCACGAGAGCTTGCCGAACAAACAGGTTGGCTTAATGCTGCTGAACTCAGGGAAGCAGGGGTTGATCTGAATTTTTCACCGGTTCTCGATCTGGATATGAAAAAAAGTACGGTTATTGGTGATCGTGCCTTCCATAAAAACCCGGAAACCGTCGCCGAGCTTGCACGGAGCTATATGCGCGGGATGGAACTAGCGGGAATGTCGGCAGTGGGCAAACATTTTCCCGGACATGGATCGATTACCGCAGATTCACATGAAACCATCAGTGTTGATACGCGAAGTTATGCAGATATCCGTAATGCTGACCTGGTCGCCTTTGAACGCCTGATCCATTACGGCATTCCCGCGTTAATGATTGCGCATATTATTTACCCGGAGTGTGATGCCTTGCCGGCAGGCTTTTCTCGATTCTGGTTGCAAGACATATTACGGACCGAGCTCGATTTTAAGGGCGCAATTTTCAGTGATGATCTGTCAATGAAAGGTGCCGCCGGAGTCGGGGGCATTGTAGAGCGCGCAGAAGCCAGCCTTGAAGCCGGCTGCGACATGTTCCTGGTCTGCAACGACCGGAGCGCTGCTGTACAAGTCATCGATAACCTGCGACCCGATATCAGTCCCGTTTCGAATGCGCGTCTGTTACAGCTACAGGGGCGTGATATAACCAATGACAACCAGGTGCTACGAGAAACCGCGCATTGGCATGCCGCCGCCAAAGCCATTGAAAGCTATAGTCTCAAAGAGACACTGGATTTTGACCTATAGAGCCATGATATTATAGCGACTATGTATAAACGTATTTAACGGTAATGAGCAAAGATGGAACTCGATAAACTTTTACAACAGGTTACAAACTTTGGTGGCGAAGATGCCTGGGTTTACCAGATCTTTCTGGTTGTCTTTTTCGTATTGTTGGCGAATTTTGTCCTTATGCGGGTCATCGATCGCCTGCATCGACGTTTTGAAAGCACGCGAAATAAATGGGATGACGCATTCATCTGTTCGTTGCGCAAACCACTTAAGCTGCTGGTGTGGGTCGTTGGCTTCAGCTTTGCCGCGGAAATCGCAAAAAGTGTTTCGGATGCAGCCATTTTTGGTGCGATAGGTCCGCTGCGAGATGTCGGCGTCATTACTGCGATCGCCTGGTTCCTGATCCGTTTTATCAAAGCGGCCGAACAAAACATTCTTGATGCCGGGCATGCTGCTGGCAAAGATGTCGATAAGACAACGGCTGATGCGATCAGCCGGCTGCTCAGAATTTCAGTATTGATCACCTCTGCACTTGTTATCTTACAGACCCTTGGCTACAGCATTTCAGGGGTGCTTGCCTTCGGCGGTATTGGTGGCATTGCGATCGGTTTTGCAGCCAAGGATTTACTGTCGAATTTCTTCGGTGGCTTAATGATCTTTCTCGACCGACCGTTCGCAGTGGGTGACTGGATACGCTCACCTGACAGGGATATTGAGGGAACCGTCGAGGCCATTGGCTGGCGACTGACCCGGATACGTACTTTTTCCAAGCGGCCACTCTACGTCCCCAATTCGGTGTTTGCCAACATTGCGCTGGAAAACCCATCGAGGATGTCGCATCGCCGCATCTACGAGACCATTGGTATACGTTATGATGATGTTGCTGAACTTGACGGTATTGTCAACGATGTAAAAGCCATGTTACAGGCCCACCCGGATATCGATCAATCCCAGACCCTAATGGTGAATTTTAATGCCTATGCGGCCTCGTCACTGGATTTCTTTGTCTATACCTTTACGCGTACAACGGTGTGGACGGAATACCATGGTGTTAAACAGGATGTTTTATTGAAGATTAATGATATTATTGCTGCACATGGCGGTGAAATCGCCTTCCCGACTTCAACCTTACATATCGCCGAGCCACTACCTTTTCAGCCGGAAACTGAACTCAATCGTTCCTGAATATGTATGATTGAGTAAACCTTATGATTTACTGGAGTTCCAATGAGTAATGATACACCCCGTCAGGATGATGCTGACAAAGAAATTAAAGTGCTTAAAGCAATGAAAATGACACTGACCAATGTCATTAAGGACACAACCACGGAACCTGGGCTTAAGCATCCATTGTCTGAATCGACGATCAATGATATTCGTCAATGTCTTGCCTTGATCACGTCACGTGAGCATGAAATCTCTCCACAGGGACACCGTCCACGCTTTGTCGATGAACCAGAAGATAAGGTGGTTGTGTCATTACAAACACCTGGCAAAAAAGACGAATAGGGGCGATTGATGCCTGTTACACCCGGCGAAGTCGCTGAGGTTTATCGTACAGCGCAACAGCTATACAGTGCATCAGATGTAGAAGCTGCACTCGATCGCCTGGCAGTAGAAATCAGCAGTGACCTTGCCGGCAAATCACCCGTTCTACTCTGTACGATGCAGGGCGGCCTTGTAACAACGGGTAAGCTGATGGAACGGCTCGCTTTCCCGTTAACACTCGATTATCTTCATGCGACACGGTATCACGGCTCGACGGATGGTCGAGAGCTTGAATGGATCCGTCATGTACCCGGGACAATACGAGGAAAAACCATTCTTATTATTGATGATATTTTTGATCAAGGGATCACCCTGGCAGAGATCATTAAAGAGTGTGAAGTCGCTGGCGCCGCAGAGGTCTTCACTGTTGTGCTGGTAGAAAAAGATTGCCCACATCAAGTTGATATCAAACCTGACTATATTGGCCTGGTGGTCGATGATCGCTATGTTTTCGGCTATGGTATGGATTACAAAGGTTATTTAAGAAACGTGCCGGGAATATATGCCGTCAGTGTTAAAGGTTAAAGCATGTCAAAAATTGCCATCATAGGTGGAACAGGACTCACATCACTCTCTGCCTTATCTGTTTCACGGCGTGAAATGGTTCGAACCCCTTATGGAGAACCCTCTGGCCCAATTACACACGGCGTTTTTTGCGAGGAAGATGTCGTGTTTCTTGCCAGGCACGGCTATGGGCATACTATTCCTCCTCACGACGTAAATTATCGTGCCAATATCTGGGCATTAAAATCAATCGGTGTTGAGCAAGTTATTGCTATCGCTGCTGTTGGTGGCATTCGCGATGACCTGGTACCGGGTAAACTCGTGATTCCTGATCAGCTTATTGATTACACATGGTCGAGAAACAATACATTTTTTGATCGCAGCGAATCCGGTGTCACCCATATCGATTTCACCTGGCCATACTGTGAAGAATTGCGCCAGTCTATGATCAGTGCAAGTGAAGTCGCTGGACTTGATGTCAGTGAAACGGGCACATATGCCGCGACACAAGGGCCACGTCTTGAGACGGCTGCAGAAATAAACAGGTTGGAGCGTGATGGCTGTGACATGGTAGGTATGACTGGCATGCCTGAGGCCGCTTTGGCAAGAGAGCTCGAGCTTTGCTATGCCACCTGCGCAGTGGTTGCGAATAAGGCAGCCGGACGTAATCGTGGCGAAATCACGATGTCAGAAATTGAACAGAACCTTGCGTTGGGTATGGAGAAGGTCGTGCGTCTGACAGAGGCCATGCTGACGTCTTGCTAGCATTTACCTATTAGTGGCTTGAGGATTTAATACTGTCGGTTTACCGGGTTGTTGTTTGATTTCTTCTGGTTCAGGTTCGATAACCCTTTCTACAGGCGTAATGGTGGCAACAACCCCAAAGTAGGGGTGATCAAAGTAATGAATTTCCTTGCTGCGTACTCTTCGTGATTCCTGCAAGGGGAAATATTCAATCAACATTTCATCAGGTTGATTGTTGGCAATCTGCTCTGCAAGGTAGACCTCTGCATTATGGTAAAGCAGGTCAAGTTTCATGTGCAGATAACGAGAAAGACTTACTGTGACAAAACCTTCCATGATTGCAGGTTCTTGCGTAATCTCAATTGCTTCACTTTCATCTATTGGGTAAGTATCCAGGGCATCATCTGAAGATTGCTGGAAAGGATCAGCAGGCTGCTGTTCTATAGAGCCGGGCTCTATTGTTTCGAGCAGGCCCCCACCAGGACTCAGTCCCGTTGAGTTAACCTCAGCATCTTCGGGGGCCAGTGTTTCATCAACATATTCTAGTGGCTTACTGGTCAGATAAACGGGCCTCGCGCTTGCCTTGTTTAAGACCGGCTGTTGCCAGGCCTGGTGTGTAATGACCGTGTAATGACGACTACGTTTAAGTTTTTCCGCTGCTTCTGCAAGCTTAAAGAGTGAGCCGTCCAGCTGTTCAAATGCAGCAGGTAACAGTGTTGTTTCCACCTCCACCTCAAGTGGGTTCAAGACCTGGTTTTTACCCGGTCCGGAGATATTTAAAGGAACAGGTTCAACAGGTTGTTCAGATTCATCAATGCGTGGTGGAAGTACCAGGTTAACGGTATCGGCAGGGTAAACAAGTTCGGTCACTGACGGCCAGTTCTCACCCGTTAAAGCAGGCGCATTGAGCTCATAAATGAGTACTTCAATCTGGAACCACTTGTCAGGTTCTTCACTTTCTGTTGGCGCGGCAGTGATCGCCAACGGAAAGACCGCAGCCGCTAGTGCAAAACTTACCTGTTGTAGCCATTTATTCATGTTGTCATTATGCCGCATCATCGATTGTGAGAGTAGTCAGTATTTTCTCTAATCTATCTGCTCGATCCTTGTCGGGTAATATATCGGTCACCCTGAGGGTTTTCTTGCCGTCAAATTTGAAATGACGCGCCTCAGTCTGGATAAGAATAATGAGCTTACCCGTATCAATATTAGGCTCATCATCAAAGACGATTCTTGCACCATCGACACTGGCATCAATTTTTTCGACCCCCAGGGGTGTTGCAAGTAATTTTAGTTCGGTGACACGGACAAGGTTCTTGACGGCATCGGGGAGTAAACCAAAGCGATCTATCATTTCCACCTGTAGTTCACGAAGCTCATCACGGTTCTCGGCATGTGCGATGCGCTTATACATAATCAGGCGAAGGTGAACATCGGGGAGGTAATCATCAGGTATAAGGGCTTGCATATGCAGGTTGATATCGGTACCCGTATGAAGAGGCTTATTTAACTCAGGTTGCTTACCGGCACGAAGTGCCTTGACGGCGCGCTCAAGTAACTCGGTATACATACTGAAGCCAATTTCATGGATTTGTCCGCTCTGGTCATCACCCAGTAACTCGCCTGCACCACGAATTTCAAGGTCATGTGTGGCGAGCATAAAGCCGGTACCAAGTTCTTCGAGTGATTCGATTGCTTCAAGACGCTTGACGGCATCGGCGGTCATCGAACGACGTTCGGGGCGAACCAGGTAGGCATAGGCGCGATGATGAGAACGGCCGACTCGACCACGTATTTGGTATAACTGGGCAAGGCCGAATTTGTCAGCACGATTAATAATAATTGTGTTGGCATTGGGTACGTCGATCCCTGTTTCGATGATCGTGGTACATAATAAAACATTGAAACGGTGATGGTAGAAGTCCAGCATCACCTGTTCAAGTTCACGTTCACGCATCTGGCCATGACCAATGCGTATATCAGCTTCAGGTACAAGTTCTGCCAGTTGTTTTCTGGCGCGTTCAATCGTCTTGACCTCATTATGCAGGAAGTAGATCTGACCGCCGCGACGTATTTCACGAATAAAGGCTTCACGCAACAAACCATCATCCCATTCACGAACAAATGTTTTTATTGATAGCCTGTTCTGCGGTGCGGTTGCAATTACCGACATATCCCTGATTTGTGACAAGGCCATGTTCAGGGTTCTGGGGATAGGCGTCGCAGTTAGTGTCAGCACGTCAACCTCGGCGCGGAGTGATTTGAATTTATCCTTCTGCCTGACGCCAAAACGATGCTCCTCGTCAATAATGACCAGGCCAAGGTTTTTAAATTTTATATCACTCTGTATAAGTTTGTGCGTGCCGATAATGATATCTACTTTACCATCAGCGACTGCATTGGTTGTAGTGTCAAGTTGTTTGCTGGTGCGGAAGCGTGACAAGACCTCAACACGTATGGGCCAGTCGGCAAACCGATCCAGGAAATTTTCATAATGCTGCTGGGCCAGCAGGGTAGTCGGCACAAGTACGGCGACCTGGCGCCCTCCCTGTGCAGCAATAAATGCAGCACGCATCGCCACCTCGGTCTTGCCAAAACCTACATCGCCACAGATCAGTCGATCCATAGGTTGATCACGTGTCATGTCAGCAATCACATCTGATATGGCATTTTCCTGGTCAAGGGTTTCTTCAAATGGGAAGCTTGCAGCAAACGCTGAATATGACTCATCCGGGGCAGGGTAGGCGTGGCCTTTACGTGCTGCACGCCGTGCATAGATATCCAGTAGTTCGGCGGCAACATCACGGGCCTTTTCACTGGCGCGACGCTTGGCCTTAGACCATTGCTCGGCACCAAGCTTATGTAAAGGGGCCGTTTCTGGCGAACTACCTGTATAGCGACTAATCAGGTGTAACGCGGCAACGGGCACATAGAGTTTGTCATTGCCAGAGTATTCCAACATCAGGAATTCCTGGGAGACATTGCCAACATCGAGTATCTGTAGACCGAGATAACGCCCTACACCATGTTCTTCATGGACAACCGGCGCGCCGATGCTTAATTCTGTCAGGTTACGAATAATCGCATCGCTGTCCTGCCCAGGCCGCTTTCTACGTCGCGCCTGTCGTACTTGCTCTCCAAAGATCTGGGCCTCACAAATAACCGCTATCTTTGGATCATCAAGCACCAGCCCCTGTTCGAGCTCTGCGACAGTAATGGCCAGTTCGCGATCGCTTTCAATAAAGGCAGACCAGCTGTCGACGATGGCAGGGTGAATTGAATATTCCCGTAACGTATCCAGTATGAGCTCACGTCTTCCGGGAGATTCGGCTGCGAACAGGACTCGCCCATCAAACCCGTTAATGAAGTTCGTCAATAAGCCTGCTGGCTCACTGGCACGCGCATTCAATGCCAGAGATGTCACAGCGTTTGTTGCATAGTTAAATGTGCTAGCTGATGGCTCAAGCTCAAAATGCTGGATATCTACACGCTGATACTTCTTGAGAGCCGCGTTCAATTGGTTACTGTTTAAAAACAAGTCTGCAGGTTGCAGAAGTGGACGCTCAAGGTCGTAGCGACCCGACTCGTAACGCTCTTCTACCTCTGCATAAAAGTCTTCGGCAACGGATTTTACTTCGTTCACCAGGCACAACATGCTCTGCTCAGGGAGGTAGTCAAAAAAAGTCGACATCTCTTCAAAGAACATCGGCAGGTAATATTCAATCCCGGCTGATGCAATGCCCTGGCTTACATCACGATAAATAGGTGATGAATTCGGGTGAACATCAAATTTGTTTCTGAATGCCTGACGAAACCGGGTAATACTCTCTTCATCGAGCGGAAACTCACGGGCCGGCAATAGCCTTATGCCTTCGACCTCATCCAGTGAAAGCTGTGTGTCAGGGTCAAAATGCTTGATGGTTTCGATTTCGTCATCAAACAGATCGATGCGATAAGGGAGGGCGCTGCCCATCGGGAACAGATCAATAATACTGCCACGCACTGAGAAATCGCCGTGATCCTGAACTTGGGGGACACATAGATAGCCTGCTTTTTCCAACTTGCTGCGGAATGCATCAATATCGATGGTCTGACCAGGATCAACAATAAGACTGTTTTTCTCGACATAGCCCCGTGGCGTCAATCGCTGCATTAATGATGAAACAGGTAATAATACAATCCCGCTTTGCAGTGCCGGTAAGGTATAAAATGTTTCAAGACGCTGTGAAATAATATCCTGGTGGGGCGAGAAGACATCGTAAGGCAGTGTCTCCCAGTCAGGGAATGTATGTATATCGGCAGATGAGCCCTGTTCGCTATGTGAAAATGCCCTTAGCGCCTGCTCAAGATGCAAGGCCTCAGCCGTATCACGGGTGATGACAATAACCGGGCCAGCGTGCTTATTGGCCATTTCGTGAATGGCAAGCGCGCTACTGCTTCCATACAGTCGACCCCATTCAACGACAGGGTATTTAGTATTCGGTAACTGAGGGGAGAAAATGCTCTGATAATCACTCATACTTCTTTATTTCACTACCTGGAAATCACTTAACATATTGTAATTAAAGCCAATTATTCATCCTTGACATGCGCGCGCAGTAACAAACATACTGTTCGGTATGTTAAAGCAACGTAACGCAGACCTGTCGCGTCTCACCCTGCTCGAAACAGCAGGCCATGAAATCCACCAATATGGTTTTCATGCAGCCAGTATTAGCCGAATTCTGGAAAATACAACCTTAACGCGTGGCGCATTGTATCACCACTTTCCGAGTAAACAGGCTCTGGGTTATGCGGTTATTGACGAACTATTTGCCAATTACATGAAGTCACTCTGGCTTGATCCACTTAAGGACTGTGAAGACCCTATCATGGCAATTGAGCAAGCTATTGCTGATACCTACCAGGGGCATGGTAAAGAACTCATTAATTTTGGTTGCCCGTTAAATAACCTTTCACAAGAGATGTCAGCCGTCGATGAGGGGTTCAGGGAGAGAATTAATCACCAGTATGATATTTGGCAAACTGCTTTAAGCAATGCACTCATACAAGGTCAGGAAAAGGGGCTTATAAAAAAGGAACTCGATACAAGTGAGTCAGCTATTTTCATTATTGCTGCAGTAGAAGGGTGTATTGGACTTGCGAAGAATCACCAGTCTGAGCAAATACTTCACGGCTGCACATGTGGGCTCATCAACTATCTGCATGGACTAAGGACTGAATAATAAATTCTAGGGAGAAGGCAGTGCAATCAATAAAAGACCGCTACATAGACTGGCTATTGGCACACCGCTTTATAGTCATCGTGCTTGTTTTGCTGGGAGTGGCTGCCATCTTTACAGGCGTTAAAAACCTGTATTTCACCAGTGACTATCGTATCTTCTTTAGTAAGGAGAACCCTCAATTAAATGCCTTCGAAGCCCTGCAAGACACGTATACTAAAAATGACAATATCCTGTTTGTCATCGAGCCAAAAGATGGCAAGGTCTTTAGTCAACAAACGCTTCGGGCTATCGCAGATTTAACGACTGAATCCTGGCAAATTCCTTTCTCACTACGCGTCGATTCAATCACTAACTTCCAGCATACCCGTGCTGTTGAAGATGACCTGGTTGTCGAAGACCTGGTGCTTGACCCCGACACATTGAACAATGAAAAACTTGAATACATAAAACAAGTTGCTCTGAATGAGCCACTGCTGATAAACAGGCTGATTAATCCAGTGGCCGATGTCACAGGTGTCAATGTCACCATCCAGCTGCCGGGTAAGGCGCAGCATCTCGAGGTGCCTGAAGCCGCGGCCTTTGCATTTGAACTAGCAGACAAGATGCGTAACAAGTACCCGGATATCAACATCTACATGACCGGCATGATCGTCATGAATAATGCATTTTCTGCCCAGAGCCAAAAGGATATTCAGACTTTAGTACCCTTTATGTTTCTAGCCGTGATCGTAATTTTGGCTTTGTTGCTACGCAGTACAGTTGCGACAGCAATAACCGTGTTCACGATTGTATTGACAATTTTTGCTGCAATAGGTGCAACGGGTTGGGTAGGGATAAAGTTATCACCACCAACGACCACGACCCCGATCATTATCATGACGATCGTCGTTGCAAATTGCGTGCATATTTTAATGACATTCCTGCAGGAAATGCGAACAGGGAAAGACAGGGTTAATGCAATGCGCGAAAGCTTGCGAATCAATTTCCAGCCTGTTTTCCTGACATGTCTGACGACAGCGTTGGGCTTCTTGTCTATGAATTTCAGTGATGCACCACCATTCAGAGATCTTGGTAATATTGTTGCAATGGGTGTGGTTGCGGCATTTATCCTTTCGATCACGGTCATGCCTGCATTAACGACATTATTACCTGTCAAGGTTGACCCTCAGGCAGACCCTTCTGCGTTTATGCGAAGCCTTGGTGAATTCGTTATTCGTTACCGTAGAAAGCTTATTGTTATCATGGTCGTCGTTATTGTTTCACTAATCGCATTCATCCCAAAGAATGAGCTTAATGACGAGTTCGTAAAGTATTTTGACGAATCAGTCGCATTCCGTACAGATACTGATTTTGCGACCGACCGGCTCACAGGGATATACCTTATTGAATATTCTGTTCCGGCAGATGGGGCAGGCGCAATTTCTGAACCTGAATACTTGCGTAAACTGGATGAGTTTGCCTCATGGTACCGACAACAAGAAGACGTGTTACATGTGAATGTGTTAACTGACACGATGAAACGTCTGAATCGAAACATGCATGGCGATGATGATGCATGGTACTCACTCCCTGACATCAGGGAGCTGGCTGCGCAATACCTTTTGCTCTACGAGTTGTCCTTACCGCTTGGCCTTGATCTTAATAATCAGATAAATGTTAGTAAATCGGCAACACGTTTAATTGTAACGCTTGAAAGCGTTTCGTCTAACCGGCTACTCGAGGTTGAAGAGCAAGCCCAGCAGTGGATGGGTAGCAACCTGCCAGAAACCATGCACGTTCAAGGTGCCAGTTCTTCGGTGATGTTTGCCCATATAGGCAGTAGAAATATCAAAAGCATGTTATTTGGCACAACCGTCGCACTGGTTTTGATATCCCTTACCCTGATTATTGCACTCAAATCACTAAAGATTGGTATGTTGAGCATGCTGCCTAATCTTGTTCCGGCAGCCATGGCATTTGGTATTTGGGGTATTTTTGTTGGCCAGGTCGGGTTAGCACTGTCCGTGGTCACTAGTATGACCTTGGGCATTATTGTTGATGATACGGTGCATTTTCTAAGCAAGTACACACGTGCCCGCCGCGAGAAAAACATGAACAGTGAAGATGCCGTGCGTTATGCGTTTGAGAATGTCGGGATGGCCTTATTTATTACATCATTTGCACTGGTTGCTGGTTTTCTTGTCTTGTCACTTTCTGCATTTGAATTGAATTCAGGCATGGGACAGTTAACTGCCATCACAATTGCGGCTGCACTTGTGGCTGACTTCCTGTTATTACCACCACTCCTAATGAAACTTGAGGGGCATAAAGATGCGACTGTCTAGTCTATTACTACTGTTTATCATACCTGGCTTGGCATTTGCCGAGTCACCTGAAGAAAAGGGCCTTGCGATCGCAGTTGAGGCCGACCGACGTGATACAGGCTTTGGTGATTCGAAAGCAAATTTAACCATGTTGCTAAAAAACCGCCATGGTGAAACAAGCACGCGCCACATTCGCTTGCGTACACTGGAAGTTGACGGTGATGGTGATAAGAGCATATCGATCTTTGACCGTCCGCGTGACGTCAAAGGCACGGCATTTCTGTCATTCACACATAAGACAGGTACCGATGATCAATGGTTGTATTTGCCGGCACTTAAACGCGTTAAACGCATTGCCTCACGAAATAAATCGGGCTCATTCATGGGTAGTGAATTTGCCTACGAGGATATTTCTTCGCAGGAAATTGAAAAATATACCTACAAGTACATTAAAAATGAGCCATGTGGCGAACTGGAGTGCTTCGTCTATGAACGTTACCCTGAGGACAAAAACTCCGGTTATTCACGCCAGGTCGCGTACTACGATACAAAAGAATACCGTCCACAAAAAATTGTTTATTACGATCGTAAAAACACCTTGTTAAAAACATTGACGTACCGTGCATACCAACAATACATCGATCAATACTGGCGTGCTGATGAGATGTTTATGGAGAATCATCAAACCGGAAAGACAACCTTGCTCACGTGGAAGGACTATGTTTTTCGAAATGGTTTTAGCAGCCGGGATTTCAATCGAAATAGTCTCAAGCGGGCACGATAAATAAGATGCGCCAGCTTGTCGCTCTTGCCCTGTTCCTTGTTCATATGTCGCATGCCCATGGCGATGAACAGTGGTCAGGGTATATAGCGGGGGAGTGGCGTGGTTTTTCTCAATCACCCAGTGACCCGGCACAGCATGGCGATAACAGCTCATTATCCATGCAACTGGAGTACTACCGTGACTGGAACAATGGCGACGACAGCTTTGTATTTACGCCATTTTTACGTATTGATGGACATGACAAGCAGCGTTCACATTTTGATATCCGTGAACTGAACTGGACATCCGTCCATCAAGACTGGGAAATAACGGTCGGAGTTGGCAAGGTGTTCTGGGGTGTTACCGAATCCCAACACCTGGTGGACATTATTAACCAGACTGACCTTGTAGAAAGCACCGATGGTGAAGAAAAACTTGGCCAGCCAATGTTTCGACTCGGCCTTGTTCAAGATTGGGGCAACATTGACCTGTTTATACTCCCTGGTTTCAGGGAGAGGACATTCCCTTCGCGTAATGCGCGTCTTCGTACAGCGATACCCGTTGATATTTCTGAGGCAGAATACGAATCAAGCCGTGGGCGCAACAATATCGATGCAGCAATACGCTGGTTCCATACCCTGGGTGATTGGGATATCGGACTTTCACACTTTTCAGGCACATCACGCGAACCGGATTTCAGGCTGTCTACCGATGGCTCAGGCCGCCCGGTACTGATCCCGGTATATATGACCATCGACCAAACCAGCCTGGATGTCCAGGCGACC
>Ga0316207_10001447_pt1 | contig 29059 bp, 23 predicted proteins | sample 6weekpyrite_MG_FD_204943 | JGI IMG/M metagenome (GOLD analysis project Ga0316207, IMG submission 204943) | Microbial mat bacterial communities from mineral coupon in-situ incubated in ocean water Damariscotta River, Maine, United States -... | ecosystem: Environmental > Aquatic > Marine >...
ATTCTGACTGATACAGCGAATGCCAAACTTGCCGGATGCGATCCAACCCCAGCTCTATTTCTTCAGGGTGGAGTGTTTCCTGCCAGTCCAGCCAGGACTGCAAATTCCTGAAACGCATTATTTTATGGAATGACGAACGACCAAAAGAACAAACATCTGCTTTTGATTTTGTTTTTGTTTTTCCTCGCGACTAGCCACTGGTACCTCGCAACTGTTTATTTACTGCTGTTTTTGCAGAATAGACAAAATATTTGCAAGCTTGTCACGCATCTCTGCCCTGGAGATTATCATGTCGATTGCGCCATGCTCCAGCAAAAACTCACTGCGCTGGAACCCCTCAGGCAAGGTTTCCCTGACTGTTTGTTCGATAACACGAGGACCGGCAAAACCGATTAGCGCGTTGGGCTCGGCTGCATTAATATCGCCAAGCATGGCCAGGCTGGCCGATACACCACCCATGGTCGGGTCAGTCATGACGGAGATAAAAGGGATCCCCAGTTCAGACATGCGGGCAAGCACGGCACTTGTTTTTGACATTTGCATGAGTGATGTCAGTGCCTCCTGCATGCGTGCACCGCCACTGGCAGAAAAACAGATCAGTGGAATATTCTCATGAATACAAACATTGGCAGCGCGCACAAAGCGCTCACCCACTACCGACCCCATGGAGCCACCCATATAACCAAACTCGAATGCCACCGCCACTACCGGACGTAATTTCAGGCTGCCCTTTATTGCAACAAGGGCATCTTTTTCACCTGTCTTTTTTTGCGCCTGGGTAATTCGGTCCTTGTATTTTTTGCTGTCCTTGAACTTGAGAATATCAACCGGTTCAATATCGGCACCGATTTCCTCGCGGCCCTCTGTATCCAGAAAAAGATCCAGACGACGTCGTGCGCCAACGCGCATGTGATGATTACACTTCGGACAAACATCCTGATTTCGCTCCAGCTCGGCCCGGTACAGAATAGCACTGCACATATCACACTTGGTCCAGAGCCCTTCGGGAACACTGCGTTTGTCATTTGCGCCATCCTTGCTGATGCGCGAGGGCATAATTTTCGTAAACCAGCTCATAGCTCAACCACTTTATTAATCAATTTTGTTTAATTATCCATTGCCTTGCGCATGGATTGCAATAACTCTGACACTGCTGCAGTGATTCTGTCAAGATCACCATCGCCAGCAGCAACACGATTGACTATCGCGCTACCAACCACCACAGCATCTGCGACTGCAGCTACTTGCGCTGCCCGCTCCGCATCACTGATACCGAAGCCAACCCCGATGGGCAAATCGGTAAATTGACGTATTTCCTGCAATTTTTCCTCAACAGACTGGACTTCCAGATGTGCTGCACCGGTCACACCCTTTACTGATACATAATAGACGAAGCCGGAGGCATTTGCGCATATCGCCCGGATCCTCTCTTCCGTACTGGTAGGGGCGATCAAATAAACAGGATCTATCTGGTTTTGCTTAAATGTTTCAACCAGGTCATGCGACTCTTCAGGCGGAATATCCACCGTCAGCACACCATCGACACCAGCCTCGTTTGCCAGTTTGGAAAAATGTTCATAGCCCATGACTTCAATCGGATTAAGATAACCCATCAAAATAACCGGCGTATCCTGGTCCTTCAGCCTGAACTCGGCAACCATGCTGATCACGTCTTTTAAACCGACATGATGCTTCAAGGCACGCTCACTCGCCGCCTGTATCACCGGACCATCCGCCATCGGGTCAGAAAAAGGTACACCCAGTTCCAGCAGATTGGCCCCGGCCTCAACCATGGCATGCATGAGAGGAACGGTTACCGAAGGATCAGGGTCGCCGGCGGTCACATATGGGATCAACGCGGATCGCTGTTGCGATTTAAGTTTCTCTAAACAGGATGCAATACGGCTCATACTTCTATCCCTTCCAGGGCCGCGACGGTATGAATGTCCTTATCGCCACGACCGGACAGGTTAACAATAATCACCTCATCTTTATTCATTTCCGGAGCAAGTTTCATGGCATAGGCCAGTGCATGGCTCGACTCCAGCGCAGGCATGATGCCTTCATTTCGCGTCAAGGAATGAAATGCAGACAAGGCCTCATCATCGGTTACGGCCACGTATTTTGCACGACCCACGTCCTTCAACCAGCTATGCTCGGGGCCAACACCCGGGTAATCTAGGCCTGCCGAAATAGAATGGGTCTCGATAATCTGACCATCGCTATCCTCCATCAGGTAGGTGCGGTTACCATGTAACACACCCGGTTTACCTGCACACAATGGCGCTGCATGTTGACCGGTTTCCAGGCCATAACCAGCCGCTTCAACACCATAGATGGCAACATCCTGATCATCCAGAAACGGATGAAACAGGCCGATCGCATTAGAGCCACCGCCAACACAGGCAATCAGGGCATCGGGTAGCCGCCCTTCTGCCTGCTGAATCTGTTCACGTGCTTCATGACCCAATACCGTCTGGAAATCTCGTACCATGGCAGGGTACGGATGCGGGCCGGCAACAGTACCAATGATATAAAAGGTGTCATCCACATTGGTTACCCAGTCACGCATGGCCTCGTTCAAGGCATCTTTCAGCGTTTTTGAGCCGGATTCGACGGCGACCACTTCTGCACCCAGCAAGCGCATGCGATAAACATTGATAGCCTGTCGCTTGATATCCTCCGCACCCATATAGACTATGCATTCCATACCCAGGCGCGCAGCAACAGTTGCCGTCGCCACGCCATGCTGGCCGGCGCCGGTTTCTGCAATGATGCGTTTCTTGCCCATGCGTCTGGCCAGTAATGCCTGACCTACCGTATTGTTGACCTTGTGCGCACCTGTGTGATTCAGGTCTTCGCGTTTGAGGTAGATCTTTGCGCCACCCAATTGCTCTGTCCATCTTTTGGCAAAATAGAGCGGAGATGGACGACCAACAAAATATTTCAGGTCATGTTCCAGCTCGGCCAGAAACTCCGGATCACATCGGTATTTCTCATAGGCCTCACGTAATTCCTGCAGCGGCGCCATGAGTGTTTCGGAAACAAACATGCCGCCATGAATACCAAAATGACCACGATCATCCGGCATATCAATAAAACTGTTTATGGAATCAGCCTCGTTTATTTTAGACACTATCTACTCCTCGCATGAAGGCCTCTACTTTACCTTCATCTTTTTTGCCTTTCTCACTTTCAACCCCGCTACTGACATCAACTGCATAGGGCCTTACTGTCTTTATTGCCGAGTCCACATTGCCCGCATCAAGACCACCTGCAAGAATAATCCTGCCGGCAAGGTCTTGCGGGATTCGCTGCCAGTCAAAACTCTCACCGGTGCCACCGGGAATGCCCTTATGATAACTGTCTACCAATATGGCTGCTGCATGCTGGTACCGGGTACACAGCGCATGCAGGTCGACATCATCTGTCATACGGACAGCCTTGATGTAACGCTTTTGAAAGCGCTTACATTCCTGTGCAGATTCACTACCATGAAATTGAATCAGATCAACATCCAGCTGACTAAGCACCCGCCTGATCTCTTCTGCCTGAGCATCGACAAACAATGCGACGACCGTGACGAATGCCGGCAATACACTGACAATAGCCTGCGCCTGTTCAATCGTTACGCAACGTGGGCTAGCCGGGTAAAAAACCAGACCGATGGCATCAGCACCATGCCTGACAGCCTTCAGCCCGTCTTCAGGCCGGGTGATACCGCAAATTTTAACACGTGTTCTCAATGACTGCTCTCTCTGACCCGGTGCTAGCGACTTAAAAATACTATAAGACTGTGAATTATATCAAGAAATCAGAAATATGTGCAGATTATCTGCAACCCCCCGCAGAGCTTGCCTGAGATAGTAACCTTAATACTTCAGGAACTGATTCCCGGGTGGATATTTTGAGAAAAGCCATTAGGTTGGATAATCGTAACGCAGAGTTCGCAGCGGCTCAACCCAGCAGCATCATTATCCCAATACCGGGGCAGTCGGTGAATCCGGGAGTTTATAGTTTGCAGGGTAATCGACAGACACCAGGTACAAGCCTTGAGCAGGCGCCGTTATCCCGGCTATTGATCGGTCTTTGGCTGCAATTAATTCCTTAACCCAGTCAGGTTGTTGCTCACCTTCACCAATGGCCAGCAAGGTACCGACAATATTACGCACCATATGATGTAGAAAAGCGTTTGCCTTCACATCAATGGTGATGTATTCGCCCGATCGCTGTATGTCGATATTGTGTATGGTACGCACAGCATGCTTGGCCTGACAGGCAAGCGCACGAAACGAAGTGAAATCATGTTCACCGAGAAAATACTGTGCCGCCGCCGCCATGCAAGATTCATCCAGTGGCTGATGATGCCAGCACACACGATGCTGATGTATTGCAGATCGAGTCATGCGATTCATAATAATATAACGATAACTGCGAGCCACGGCGCCAAAGCGCGCATGAAAATCATCTTCAACCTGACGCGCCCAGTTAATATTTATATCTCTGGGTAAATTAGCATTACAACCCAGTATCCATTGACGTTCCTGCCGTGTTGCGTCGGTATCAAAATGAACAACCTGACCCAGCGCATGCACGCCGGTATCTGTGCGCCCTGCGCAAGTTACCCGTATCGGCTGATCGGCAACCAGGGATATGGCTTTTTCAACCTCCTGCTGGACAGTACGACAATGGTCCTGTGACTGCCAGCCACTGAACTCTGTTCCATCATATTCAACGCCTAGGGCTATACGCATAAAACAACTCTGACTTTCACTGTATAAAAAAGCCGCCCCGTGGGCGGCTTCTATTGGCAAGCTTGCGATAAAACATCATAGCCAGTATTACAACTGCCCCATCAGGCCTTGCGCTTCACCTTTCTGGTCATCGTTACCTTCCTCAATGACTTCATTGAGGATACTTTTCGCACCTTCCGGATCACCCATATCGATATAGGCGCGTGCCAGATCCAGCTTAGTGCCAACCTCATCGATGTCTGCCAGGGCATCATCATCCATATCCATGGTATCAACAGGCAACGTTGACTCAGCTGTTTCATCCAGGTCAAGCTCGCTGGTCAGGTCAGGCACCTCGATTTCCTGTGTGATTTCATTGGTAGATGAAGCACCCGTGTCGATTTCCTGTGTAGTTTCCAGTTCCTCTCCAGCAGCCTCGAATTCCAGGGTTGTTTCCAGGCTGTCACCTACTTCCAGTTCCTGGGTAGTCTCAAGGCTTTCATTGCTTGCAGACGCGGGCTCTTCGCTTAATGCATCAGCAATGCCTTCGAGCTCGCTGGTAATCTCCATTGTTGGTTCATCGGGGGTCTCCGCCTCTTCGCCAACCAGCGTATCAAGATCAAGATCCAGCCCATCTATATCAGACATGTCCAGACTTTCATCTAGCTTGGTTTCGTCCTCTACACCGATATTTTCGATCTGTTCTTCAAATTCACCCAGATCAAAATCCATGATCTCTGTATCTTCTTCATCACTGGCAACCGTCTCCGTCATTGCTTCAGTTGGGACTGCATCACCACTGAACAAGGCATGATTCGGACAAAGGTCACTGCCCATTTCTGCCACTTTTTCCCAGGTCTCTTCATCAGGATTTGCCTGCAGATCTTCATTGAATGACTCTGCTTCACTTTCGAATGCATCCTTGTTCTTCGCAGAATAAAAGATCTCCAGTAATTTCAGTCGCAGATCATTTCGCTCAGGTTCTTTGGCAATCGCCTCCTTGATCATGGTCTCTGCCGGACCAAAACGCCCATAGGCGAGAAATACATCGGCCTCGGTCAGAGGATCAGACTCAGCTGATCCGCCTTCCATTTCGCTCATATCACTGAGCACCATGTCGCTCAGGAAGGAAGACTCCTCTGCCTCAGTTTCAGCTTCAGCCTGGGTCTCCTGTACAGCGGCATCTTCTACATCAACTGTTTCGAAGAAATTCTCTGTCTCATCGGCATCAAGAGCTACCGTCGTCTGGTCGTCGCTCAAGGTTAAATCTGATGCGACCTGTTCCTGAAGTATGCTTTCTTCAAACTGCTCATCACCACGACGACCTCGCATAAAGATAATGCCAATCAACACCACCAGAATACCGCCGGCCGCTGCCGCTATCCACATCGTTACAGGATTGTTTTCAAAATAACCGAGAATACCGGCAAGCATGCCCTGATCTTCCGCAGCTACAGGCGCGATTGCCTTGTCGTCTGTCTTGAACGGTTTGTCCGGCAATTCAGATTTTGGCAAAGTGCTGGTATCGACTGCTTTAAAGCCTTCAACGACATGCTGGTTTACGGGTGTACCAGGAGGCGCAGGTACGGCTGGCACCACCTCTTTTGGCTTGGCCGGTTTTTCTTCTTCAACCGCGGCAGGCTCTTCTGCCACTTCCTGCATGGCCTCTTCAGCTGGCGCTGTCTCTGGAACAACCGGGGCTTCCGCAGCAGGTTCTGCCATAGCCGCTGGCTCTGCCTCATCGGCATTCAGTTCGGCCAGTTTCTTTTCAAGTGCTGCGAGCTTATCTGACTTCAGACTTGCTTCAAGCCTCGCATTATTGATCATTTCTTCAAGCTCGGAGATGCGTAATCTGAGCTCGGAGTTTTCCTGTCGCTGGGCCTCTGCCGCTTCGCGGGCAAGCATGGCTTCGCGGTGCAGATCATCCGAGCCGGCAACCCCTGAGCTGGAACCCGGTGCCTGTGTACCGTCCGAATCCGCCTTCGGAGGCAGTATTTCCAGACGACCTTTCGGTGCACTGGCAACAGAACGTCCACGATTGCGCCATGCACTTGTCTGTTGTCGCACCTCGGCCAGCGCCTGGGAGTGTGACTGGCTTAGCATGCTGTCCTTGTCAGGTATATTAAGGGTATAGCCTGCCTTCAGTCGATTAATATTCTGATTGATAAACGCCTGTGGGTTTGCCCGCAGAATGGCCATCATGGATTGCTCTACAGACACATCTTCATCGGGACGAGCGTCTTTGGCGATCTTCCATGCCGTGTCATTGCGCTGAGTTGTATAGGTATCACCAATAAAACCGGCACCATCATCGATCGTGCTTGAAGTGGGTGTATCAGGTGCACCGAACAAAGGCTGCTGAGGGGCCTTCTGTGTACTAGCACGGGCCTGTGCAGAAGGTCTGCTTACCGGAGTACTTGTCTGTGCAGGAGAAGACTGTACCAATGTGGGTGGATCAACCAGTGCGGCATACTCTCGCAGTATTCTGCCATTAGACCAGTTAACTTCCAGCAGGAAATTCAAAAAAGGCTCGCGGTACCCCTTACGTGTGGAGACCTTGATAACCTGTCTGCCGTCACGTCGGGTAAGCAGCTTGAATTTTAATTTTCTGAGGACGTTAGTGTATTCAAGACCGGCGCGCTCGAAGGCATCGGCTGACGCAAGTTTTATCTTGATACCAGCTGTTTCCCCGCGTTGCGAAGAAATGATTTCAATTTCGGCGTCGAGTGGCTGATTCAAAAATGAATTCAGTTGAATTTCACCTAAACCCAGGGCTTGCGCCCATCCCGGCAAAATAGCGGCTAGCAATACCAGGACAAAGGCCAGATTACGCACCATGCTTACTCCCTTATGTGGTCACTTTTTCTAGAAATAATTTGTTATAACAAAACCTTGTAAACCATATTCTAGAATAATCTTTAACAATATGCGACTAAACCATGACTAAACTATAGTTTAGTCATAGTGTTTTACCAAATATTCAACGTTTTGAATACTACTTTTAATTTTCTGTAATGCTTTCGGCTTAACGGCAGAAACCCGTAAAGCTATAACAAAAAAGCGGAATTAGTGTAATCAATACAGAATTTCAGGTACTCAAACGTTGCACCAGGCAATATAGCCAACCCGCCAGCGCGTAAAGACAGGCAACCAGGGTCTGATTACCGCTCGGACCAGCGCGTGACACCGGGCAAGGCGATAATTATTTATCCTATTGATATATCTACATTTCTACAAGAATACGCAGCATCCGACGCAGGGGTTCAGCGGCCCCCCAGAGCAACTGGTCACCAACGGTAAAGGCATTCAGGTAATCATCTCCCATCGACATCTTTCGAAGTCGACCTACCGGCACGCTCAGGGTGCCGGTAACCCTGGCTGGAGTCAACTCGGCCATGGTGACTTCACGGTCATTTGGAACCACCTTCGACCAGTCATTTGCCTGATCCAGCATATCGTGGATTTCATCCAGCGGTATATTCCGCTTGAGTTTGATAGTCAGGGCCTGGCTATGACAACGCATCGCTCCAATACGGACACAGGTGCCGTCAATCTTAACCGGGTTGTCACTGCGCCCGAGGATCTTGTTGGTCTCGGCCTCGGCCTTCCACTCTTCCTTACTTTGACCATTTTCCAGCTGTTTATCGATATAGGGTATCAGGCTGCCTGCCAATGGCACGCCAAAATGATCACTGGGGTAGTCGTCACTGCGAATATACTCGGCCACCTGGCGGTCAAGATCGAGAATAGCGCTGGAGGGGTCATCCAACAGCCCCTTGACCGAAGCATGAATACTGCCCATCTGCCGAACCAGCTCCCGCATATTCTGTGCGCCGGCACCGGATGCAGCCTGATAAGTCATGGCCGTCAGCCACTCCACTTCGTCCTGTTGAAACAGCCCACCCAGGCCCATCAGCATCAGGCTAACGGTACAGTTCCCGCCAACAAAGGTCTTGCCTCCCTTATGCAGGGCATCCTTGATCACATCCTGATTCACAGGATCAAGGATGATAATACTATCGGATTTCATGCGCAGGCTAGAAGCCGCGTCGATCCAGTAACCTTGCCAGCCACTGTTGCGCAGTGCCGGATAGACTTCGCTGGTATAACCACCACCCTGACAAGTAATGATGATATCCATCGACTTGAGTTCATCTATGTCACTGGCATCTTTTAACGGCGGAATCGCTTTACCGATATCCGGCCCCTGCTGACCATGCTGCGAAGTGGTAAACAATACCGGTTCAATTAAATCAAAATCGTTTTCTTCCTGCATGCGCTGCATCAAAACCGAACCAACCATGCCACGCCATCCTACTAAACCAACTCTTTTCATTTCTATACCCGTTTATTTCTGTGTGGGAGCGACATTCAGCCGCGATTTTAAAATTCGCGGCTGAATGCCGCTCCTACATTGTTCTATTAAGATAACGCGGAAACAACAGCATCACCCATGGCTGACGTACCCACTTCGGTTGCCCCGGCCGACATGATATCTGCCGTTCGCAGCCCCTGATCCAGCACTGCATTCACTGCCTGTTCAATCTTCTCAGCCATAGCCTCCTCATTCAGGCTGTAACGCAGCATCATAGCCAGCGATAAGATTGTGGCCAAGGGGTTGGCAATACCCTTACCCGCAATATCCGGAGCCGACCCATGGATGGGTTCATACATACCCTTACTGTTTATATCGAGTGATGCCGAAGGCAGCATACCGATTGAGCCGGTCAACATGGCTGCACAGTCTGAAAGAATGTCGCCAAACATATTGGTTGTCACCATCACATCAAACTGTTTAGGTGCACGTACCAGTTGCATGGCGGCGTTGTCAACGTACATATGTGATAACTCAACCTCGGGATAATCCTTTGCAAGACCGTTCATGACTTCACGCCACAACTCGGTCACTTCCAGTACATTGGCCTTGTCTACAGAACATAAACGCTTGTCACGCTTCATGGCGGTTTCAAATGCAACGCGGCCGATGCGTTCTATTTCTGATTCGCTATAGACCAGGGTATTAAAGCCTTGTCGTTCGCCACTATCGAGCGTGCGCACGCCGCGGGGCTGACCAAAATAGATACCGCCTGTCAATTCACGCACGATCATGATATCCAGCCCGGACACCACATCCGCTTTCAGGGTCGATGCCTCGGCAAGTTGCGGATAGAGGATGGCTGGCCGCAGATTGGCAAACAATTCCAGCCCGGCACGTATACCCAGCAAACCTTTTTCAGGGCGTACCGAAATATCCAGTGACTCCCACTTTGTTCCGCCTACCGCTCCCAGCAAGATTGCATCAGATTCTTTTGCCAAATCCATGGTCACATCGGGCAGGGGTGTACCATGTTCATCATAGGCACTGCCACCAATCAGGCCATTTTCAATTTCAACATTCAGGCCATGCTCCTGTTGCAGGAAGTCGAGCACCTTGACGGCTTCTGCAACAATTTCAATGCCGATGCCATCTCCGGGGAGGATTAAAATCTTATTACTCATATGCTTTTCCACTTAACTATAAGTTTAATTTCTTAGATACTTGACACAAGTTGCTAGTAGCTAGTTTCGAGTAGCTAGGCACTACTGGGTTTTACCTGGCTACAAACTACTTAAACAGCCATGGCGCTTCGCTTTTACGCTTTTCTTCATACACCTTGATATCATCGATATGCTGCAAGGTCAGACCAATATCATCCAGGCCATTTAACAAACAATGTTTTCGAAATTCATCTACCTCAAACTCGATCACACCGCCATCCGGTTTAATGATCGCTTGCTGCTCAAGATCAACGGTTAAACGATACCCCTCTTCGGCCTCGACTTCATTGAATAACTGATCAACGAGCGCTTCACTTAAAATGATTGGCAACATACCATTTTTGAACGAGTTGTTAAAAAAAATATCCGCATAACTCGGCGCGATAATGACACGAAAACCGTAGTCTTCCAATGCCCATGGGGCGTGCTCACGAGACGAGCCGCAACCGAAATTTTTTCGCGCGATCAGGATCTGTCCACCTTGATAGCGTGGAAAATTTAACACGAAGTCAGGGTTAATGTTGCGCTGGCTATTATCCATACCCGGCTCGCCATGATCGAGATAACGCCACTCATCAAACAGGTTCGGGCCAAAACCCGAACGCTTGATTGACTTCAGAAACTGTTTTGGAATAATCGCATCGGTATCGACGTTGGCTCGATCCATGGGAACCACGATACCGGTCATTTTTGTGAATTTTTCCATATCTGTTTACTCCAAATCTCTAATATCAACAAAATGCCCGGTCACCGCAGCCGCTGCCGCCATCGCCGGACTCACAAGATGCGTACGCCCACCCTGCCCCTGTCGACCTTCAAAATTTCTGTTGGACGTCGATGCACAACGTTCACCCGGTTCCAGACGGTCCGCATTCATGGCCAGGCACATGGAACAACCGGGCTCACGCCACTCAAAACCGGCCTCGATAAAGATTTTATCCAGCCCTTCCTGCTCAGCCTGTTGTTTGACCAGACCCGAGCCCGGCACCACCATGGCCAGTTTAATGTTATCGGCGACCTTACGTCCTTTTGCGATAGATGCTGCAGCACGCAAGTCCTCGATACGTGAATTCGTGCATGAACCGATAAAGACCTTGTCCGGTGCAATATCGGCAATCGGGGTATTGGCCTGCAAACCCATGTACTCGAGCGCCCGCATCATGCCTTCCTGTTTTACCGGGTCCGTTTCAGCGGCAGGATCGGGCACCTTGTCAATAACCGTGACAACCATCTCCGGCGACGTGCCCCAGGTTACCTGTGGTTGTATATCGCAGGCATCGATCTCAACCACCGCATCAAATATTGCACCCTCGTCTGAATGCAAGGTCTTCCAGTAAGCGACGGCCTTGTCCCAGTCCTGTCCATCCGGTGCATAGGGTCGGCCCTTAACATAATCGATTGTGACATCATCAACCGCCACCATGCCCGCACGCGCACCGGCTTCGATGGCCATGTTACATAAACTCATGCGACCCTCGACAGATAACTCCTGGATGGCCTGACCGCCAAACTCGATCGCGTAACCGGTTCCGCCGGCTGTGCCGATCTTGCCGATGATCGCCAATACAATGTCCTTGCCGGTAATGCCTTCTGCGACACTGCCATTTACCTTGATCAACATGTTCCTGGATTTTTTCTGGATCAGACACTGGGTCGCCAGTACGTGTTCAACCTCGGATGTGCCAATGCCAAACGCCAATGCACCGAAGGCACCATGCGTCGAGGTATGCGAGTCACCACAGACCACGGTCATGCCGGGCAAACTGGCACCTTCTTCCGGGCCAATAACGTGCACAATACCCTGGCGGATATCATCCATCTTGAATTCATTGATGCCGAAATCATCACAGTTCTGGTCCAGTGTCTCTACCTGGATACGTGACACTTCGTCACTGATCCCCTGGCTACGATCCGTTGTCGGTACATTATGATCGGGTGATGCCATAATGGTTTCCACGCGCCAGGGCTTTCTGCCAGCCAGCCGCAAACCCTCAAAGGCCTGTGGTGAAGTCACTTCATGAACCAGGTGCCGATCGATATACAACAAGGCTGTGCCGTCTTCATCCATCCTGACGACATGATCTTGCCAAAGTTTGTCATAAAGTGTTTTTGCCATTGTGCTCACCTTCTATCATGCAAAATCGCGGCTAAATGCCACTCCCACATGGGTATTTATCTGGTAAAGATACTAGAACAGGATAACCTATTACACAAATTCATTATTTTCATATAAACTATTCCTATTAGTTATAGATAGATGGTGAATACATGGATCTCGACAACCTCAGGGCTTTCTTGCATGTCGCTGAGCAAGGCTCTTTTTCACGTGCAGCAGAATCCCTGTTTATTACGCAACCCGCGGTGAGCAAACGCATTGCCAGCCTGGAAGCCGAGCTCGGTACAGATTTATTTGATCGTATCGGTCATAAAATAGTGTTAACGGCGGCAGGTAATGCCTTGCTACCCAGGGCACGCAATATTCTGCTGGAAGTCGAAGACAGTAAACGCGCTGTCGCCAACCTGAGTGATTCGGTGAGCGGGCCGTTACTCATTGGCACCAGTCATCATATTGGACTGCACCGGCTGCCGCCGGCACTCCGGGGGTTCATTTGTCGCTATCCGGATGTACAACTTGATATCCAGTTTATGGATTCGGAAGAAGCCTGCTACGGGGTATTACACGGCGACCTGGAATTGGGAATCGTCACCCTGCCACTCAAGGCAGACCCCGATTTGCTACTATTACCGGTCTGGGATGATCCACTGGTTATCGTCAGCCACCCCGAACATCCCCTTGTGCACAGCAACAATGTCACTGCGAAAATACTCGCCGGATACGAGGCCATTTTACCCGCAGAAGGGACATTCACACGAGAAATTCTCGAACAAACCATGCAACCACTCGATGTCACGCTCAAGGTAAGCATGTCGACCAATTACCTTGAGACCATCAAAATGCTGGTATCGGTCGGCCTGGGCTGGAGCGTCCTGCCGCAATCGATGGTTGATGCCGAAATCTGTGAAATCGCAGTAAAGGAACTCAATATGCGGCGCAGCCTGGGTATTGTTTCACACATCAACCGGACATCATCGAACGCGGCATCGGCACTGGTGAGGTCGTTGGAACAACTCAGACACTGAAGACCTGCTTTCCTGGATCGGCCCAGCCTGCCTCATGTTAATGCTCGCGCACACCCCAGACAGCCACGATCAATGCCAGGACCGCAAACAGCGAGGAGATCAAAAATACCTGCTGCCCTCCCAGCTCCTGCCAAAAAACACCACTCAGAAAACTGCCCATGGCACCACCCACACCAAAACTCATGCTGCTGTACAATGCCTGACCTCGCCCCTGGTGTTTACCCGTAAAAAACTGATGGATCAGGTGGATGGCAACGGCGTGCACTACACCAAAACTGGCTGCATGCAAGCACTGTGCTATCACCAGCCAGGCCAATGATTCCGGCCACTGCGCGACCATCACCCAACGAATGGCAGTCAACATCAAGGCTGCCAGAAAAAGCCTGCGCGCGCCAAACCGCGGCATTAAATGAAACATCAACACAAAGACAATGATTTCAGCGATCACGCCCAGCGCCCATAACTGGCCGATCAGGCTGCTACTGTAACCATGCTCTTCGAGATAGATACTGTAAAAAGTATAATAGGCACCATGGCTTGCCTGCACCAGCAAACAACTCAGTAACAGGGCCACCACTTCGCGCCGCATCAATACTTGCCTTAATGGCTGTCGCTCGATGTGCATGTGCCCGGCCGCATGCTCGGGAACCACCAGGCTGCTTAACCAGATAGTCAGAAACAGCAAAAGGATAACCAGGGGCACCAGTGACAGATCACGCCATTCTACCAGCCAGCCCAGCCCGATGGCGGCAATAATAAAACCGATCGACCCCCACATGCGTATGGTGTTGTATCGATAGGTCTGACCACCAAGGTAGTTCATGGTGGTTGCCTCGAACTGCGGTAATGAAGCATTCCAGAAAAAACTGAATGTCGACATAATGATCACCAGCCACCAGAAACCGGAGTCAAGAAACACGCCGGCAAAACATAATACGCTGAGTAATGATGCGAGCCTGACGATGACCATACGCTTGCCGGTATGGTCTGCAATCCAGCCCCAGATATTGGGTGCGATGATTTTTGTTCCCATGACAATGGCCATGAGAAACCCGATCTGGAAACTGCTGAAGCCCAGTGTTTTAAGGTACGGATTCCAGTACGGCAACAAGGCGCCGAGGCTGGCAAAATAAAAGAAATAAAATCCGGACAATCGCCAATAAGGTACAGCCGGTGATGTAGGTTGTCCATTCATATGAACATCGCATCATAAAGGCTGATGTGACGAGTATCAAATACAGACATGTTAATTTCCCGTATTGTGTGCAAAAATCAACTCACTTAGCTACAGGCAAAAGGATCCCCGCTTGAAAATACTATTTAGCGTTTTTTTACTATTGGCCGGCCTGTCTGTCCAGGCGGGCAGCTGGCTCTGGTCGGGCGAGATTAAAAAGGACGAACAGATCCTCTTTTTCCCAGCCGAAGCGTACTATGATCACCGGCACAAGCAATGGTATTTGGATGTGCATGGCTGGGTATTCGAACAGAAACCATTCGGCGAGCTGGTTGAGTTATTCCGCAAAACACTGGGCATTGATTCCGATCATGACAACGAAAGCAAGACCCTGTTTCGCCAGCGTATCCGCTGGTTTCTTGTCGATAATGAGCGTGATAAGCAGGTCAAAATCCTGCTTGGCAACCTGTTTCTGAACGCAGGAAAATCGGCTGCCAATGGCCACTTTAACAGCCGGCAGCCGATCCAGGCTCAATACCTGGAAACGTTAAAACAGTCCGCACAAGATAAACCCGTATCATTCAGGGCCAACCTACCCAAACATGATAAACGCCTCTTCAATGGCCAATTACACATCATCCCGCCCACCGGGCTCAGCGTGATTTCAGATATCGATGATACGATAAAAATCAGTAACGTCACCAACAAACAGGAATTACTTGCCAATACCTTTAAACGGCCGTTCAAGACTGCGCCCGGTATGGCCGATTTGTACCAACAATGGAAGACAAAGGAAAATGCCGTCTTTCATTATGTATCTGCCAGCCCATGGCAGCTGTACCCGGTACTGTCCGGATTTATGCAACAGCAGGGCTATCCTTCCGGCCTGTTTCATATGAAATCCTTTCGCTGGAAGGACAACAGTTTTTTCAACCTGTTTGCTGATCCCGTTGAGTATAAAATGCAGATCCTCGAAACGATCTTCAAACGCTACCCGCAGCGGCAATTTATCCTGGTTGGCGATTCAGGTGAAAAGGATCCAGAGGTTTACGGAATGATTGCACGCAAATACCCGCAACGTATCAGACAGATTCTTATACGCCAGGTGGGTGACAATAATGGTAAACAACGTTTCACTGAAGCATTTGCGAACATAAACAAGAGCAAGTGGCAGGTCTTCAAGGGACTAGGGACTAGGGACTAGGGACTAGGGACTAGGGACTAGGGACTAGGGACTAGGGACTAGGGACTAGGGACTTTAAAAATGATGCTCAACTTCCGTTTTTGAGTCAACTACTTTTTTGCCTTTTCCTAGTCCCTCGTTCCTAGTTCCTGGTTCTTAATTACCAGAAGGAATAACAGGCACGCCTGAATCCACGTCCATATTTTGCGCCCGATGTCGCAACATATGATCCATCAACACGATGGCCAGCATGGCCTCTGCGATCGGTGTCGCACGGATACCCACGCAGGGATCATGCCTGCCTTTGGTGACCACCTCTACCGGCTCGCCGTCGAGATTAACACTCCTGCCTGGCAAGCGCAGACTCGAGGTTGGCTTGAGGGCAATAGAGGTAACAATATCCTGACCGCTTGAAATCCCTCCCAGTACGCCACCGGCATCGTTGCCAATAAAACCCTGCGGCGTAATCTCGTCACGGTGTTCAGTACCCTTTTGCTCTATGCAGTCAAAACCGGCGCCTATTTCCACCCCTTTGACAGCATTGATGGACATCATGGCATGGGCAATATCGGCATCCAGACGATCAAAAATGGGTTCCCCCAGACCTGGCGGTACACCGGTTGCAACCACATTCACACGGGCGCCGATGGAGTCACCTTCCTTACGCAAGGCATCCATGTAATCTTCGAGTTCCTGAACCTTGTCGATATCCGGGCAAAAGAACGGATTACTCTCAACCACATCCCAGTCGATTTTTTCAATCCTGACCGGGCCTATTTGAGACAAATACCCCCTGATTTCAATACCATAACGTGTCTTCAGGTATTTCTTTGCAATCGCGCCTGCGGCAACGCGCATGGCTGTTTCACGTGCAGACGATCGGCCGCCACCTCGATAGTCGCGAAAGCCGTATTTTTGCTGATAGGTATAGTCGGCATGCCCCGGGCGGAAGCGATCCATGATCTCGGAATAGTCTTTCGATCGTTGGTCGGTGTTCTCGATGAGCAGCCCGATTGGCGTACCCGTGGTTTTACCTTCAAACACGCCAGAGAGTATCTTGACTTCATCACCCTCACGACGCTGGGTCGTATGACGCGATTGACCCGGCTTACGCCGGTCCAGGTCGGTTTGCAGGTCCATTTCAGACAATGCCATACCCGGTGGACAGCCATCGACGACGCAGCCCAGTGCAAGACCATGACTCTCCCCAAAACCGGTTACCGTAAATAGTTTTCCAAATGTATTTCCAGACATAAACCGTATTGTAACGGGATATTCTGTACAAGTCCCCTTTTTATATAACTGATTTAATTATAAATGCTCCGACAGGGCCGAAAAAACCCAGTAAAGATAATGACAACAATACCGATAAGAATACAGATATAAAGCAAATTATTACATGCCAGCAGGAGCAGATCAGCCCATCAAGTCATGAAAACATTCAAATCCAGAAAATGGGCCATCAATATTGCCGTCCTGACCGTTACGCTGTGTGTCCTGTTATTGCTATTCGGCGCCATGGTGACACAACGTGTAAACCAGTTTAATGCGCTATGGAGCAATTATGACCATCATGCCGTCGCTATCAATGATTCGTTACATGAACTCAACAGGAATTTTGGCTATGGTGGGTTTATTCACAATTTTAAAAACCTGGTGTTACGTAAAGATGCAACGCTGATCCCCGAAATAGAAAACAGCCTGAAACAGACCTATATTGCACTCGATCGCATGCAGCAGGACGATCCTGACCTGGTAGCACAAAACTCCATAGCTCAAATTAGGATCGTGATCGACCGTTATGCCAAAAAGCTAGAGCTGGCTAAAAAACTGATACAGCAAGATGTACCACCCAGCGAAATAGACAAGCATGTAAAAGTTGATGACACTTCCGCCCTGGTCGCACTGAGCCTGCTGGCCGGGCATGCCAGACTGGATCATGATTCAATGTCATCTGATACCAGCCGTCATCTGGGTAATACCATGCAGTTTATGCAATGGGGTTATATACTCATCCCGCTGTTTATCCTATTCGGTGTTACTGTTTTCCTGTTCTTAAAAAAATCGTTTGCCAGCAACGAATACCTGCAAAATTCCAAACGCTATATAGAAGAATTAATGGACGCCACTCCCGATGCCTTGCTCATCGTCAATGAACAAGGTGAAATTCTCAAGGCCAATATACAGGCGGAGCTCTTGCTGGGATACAGACGTGATGAACTGGTGGGCAGAAAAGTCGAGTCCTTGATGCCAGAGCATTTTCGTAAAGGTCACAAGCAAAAAAGAAGCAACAGTTTTGTCAATCGAACTTCGCGTCCAATGAACAGCATGGGAACCATGATGTCGTTTACAGCATTGACACGTGATGGACGCGAAATCCCGGTTGATATCAATATCAATTTCAGTATTCAGAATAACCAAACCCTTGCCATTACCTCTATACGTGATATTTCAGAACGATTAAAAATAGAATGCGAATTGAGAAGAAACGAAAAAATGATGCAACAGGCACAGGAAATTGCGCATCTTGGCACATGGGAATGGAATATTAATCAAAATATATTGCATTGGTCTGATGAAAGCTGCCGTATTCTTGGTGTTCGACCATGTAAAGACAGCACAAACCTGGATACTTTACTGGAACTGACTCTGCCCGAGGACAGGCAGCGACTAAAACAGGCCATTGAAGAAACAGCCACAAAAAATATTGCGCTGAATATAGAGCACCGCATTCGTCATGGCAACGGCCAGGAACGTATCGTACAACAAAACGGTCGTCTTTTTCATAATGAGGCCGGCGTGGCAAGCAGGGTAGTTGGAAACATTCGCGATATAACCGCACACAAAAAGACACAGGAAAAACTCTTGCTAACCAAGGAAATCTACGAAAACCTGTCTGAAGGCGTCGTGGTAACAGATCACAATAAAAAAATTATCGATGTTAACAAATCCTTTTTACGGCTGAGTGGCTACCATAGAAAAGAATTATTGGGCGTCAAACCAGACATACTTCGGTCAGATCGGCAAGATAAAGATTTTTATGAGAATATGTGGCAAACCATCAATTCGAGTGGACGCTGGCAAGGCGAGATATGGGACCGACACAAGGATGGACATATTTTCCCGGCCATGTTATCGATAAGCACCGTCTATAATGACGAAGGTGAACTCACCAATTACGTTGGCACTTTCCTGGACATTAGTAACATCAAGGAGAACCAGGAAAAGCTCGAACAAATGGCACACTTCGATCCGTTAACCGGTGTAGCCAATCGCATGTTATTCAGTGATCGTTTGCGAGCCTCACTCAGACGCGCGCATCGCAGAAAATCAATCATGGGCCTCTATTACATCGACCTGGATGGTTTCAAACCGATCAATGATAAACTCGGACATGATACCGGCGACGAAATACTGGTCAAGTTTGCCAACAAAATGCAACAACTGGTTCGTGAAGACGATACCGTCGCGCGCCTGGGTGGCGATGAGTTCTGCATCATCGCCAATGAATTAAAGTCGAAAGAAGAATTGATGGTTATGGCAGACCGATTTTGTAAACATCTGACCAAAACAATCACGACCGGCAACACAGAGCTTACTGTGACTGCCAGTGTAGGCATTGCCTGGTATCCCGATCATGGCACTACTGCAGAAGAACTCCTGAGAAAAGCAGACAAGGCGATGTACCAGGCAAAAAACGATGGCAAAAACCGCTATCATGCCTATGATATATCCATCCATGATACGAAACACGTCAACCGGTAACTTAGCATGATACTACCCTATAAAATATCTTTGCATTATTTAAATCATGGGATTCTAGAAGTACGTTTTACATCGTCTTAATACGTTATAACAATCCTGAAAAACCCTGATCAATAGCTGATGGAAGTGGGGAGTTTCATTCCCGGCTATTATTTTCATTCTATCATCCAGTCCAATGCTTGCACTCAACGGTTATAGATAAAAATGCGGAACTACTTGGCATAAATACAGTCTTACTGGTAATGGCATTTACCTAGCGTGAACAGGGTAGCACTTTACATTAAAGAAAATGGACAGCATGCCGTTCTAGTATAGACTTGATACAAAACCTGATAAAAGAGGATCGTGGTCGTGAAAAACAAGAAATACGGGCCTGTGCTTGGCTCACATCTAGGCAGGGAAATATACGAGACCGTCGAAGAAGATAGTCACAAGTATATCTTTGATCGTATCGCCGAAGGTGATGACGACGGTTACCCGCTAAACCAGCTAAAAAAGGATGAAGTACTGTTTGAACCCGGGCTGATATACCGTCAGGCCAGCTAGGCATTCCATCATCCATCTATCCGGAACAGGGCATTTATCGCCCTGATACCGGCCATCAGTGCTTGAAAAAATCAGACAAATCTGCACTAATACTCCTGAAAGTTATACAACAATAATATTTCCTCTATTTCAGGAGACAAATCATGAAAAAAATTATCCTGGCAAGTGCTACTGCCTTGCTTTTGTTAACGGGTATCAACCATGCTTATGCTGAAAAACTGGATGCCGCTGCCATCAAGGCATTGTTCATCGGTAAGACGGTAACTTCATATCACACGAGAAAAGATTTTGACGTCAAGGCCTACTATGATCCAGATGGCACAGTCTATGGCATTCGCGATGACTCCATCTGGCAACGACACTGGGAAATACGAGATGATGGCAACATCTGTATTATTTATAAGGAAAGGGATAAGGAGTTTTGCCGCATTATCAAGAAAATTGATGGCAAATACTACAAATACAAGGTCAAGGGAAATGGCAATGAAATCAGGGTTATCGAATACAGACAATTCGAAGACGGCAATACTGAGAACTACAAGTGGGTAGAATAACTGCCTGAAAACCGGGTCCGAAGGGCCCGGTTTTATTCATTGCTAGATCACCCTGGAAAAACGCCGACCATCCTGACCCTGTAGATAGCGATCAAAAACCATACAGATATTCCTTATTAGCAACCTGCCCGCCGGCTTGATCTCAACCTTACCCGCTGTCAAATGAAGCAGGCCATCATCCTGCATGGTCATTAATGCCTCTCGTTCGGCTGAAAAATATTCAGGCGCATCAATGGAAAACTGACTCGACACCCTGTCCCAATCGAGAGCAAAATCACACATCAGGCGGTTAATGACAAAACGTCGCAAATGATCGTCTGCATCCATCTCAATGCCTCGAAAAACAGGTAAATGCCCGCTATCCAGGATCTGGTAATATTCATCAAGTGTCTTGACGTTCTGGCTATAACAGTTGGCAACCTGTCCCAACCCGGTCACCCCAAGCGCGACCAGGTCACAGTCTGCATGGGTCGAGTAACCCTGAAAATTCCGGTACAAGCTGCCTTCAGCCTGGGCAATGGCCAGTTCGTCATCCGGCAAGGCAAAATGATCCATGCCGATATACACATAGCCGGCCTCAGAAAGGCGCTGGATAATATATTGTAAGATATCGAGCTTCTCGGACGCACTCGGCAGTTCATCTATATTGATGCGACGCTGCGGCTTAAACATTTCAGGAAGATGGGCATAGTTAAAAACAGAAAGCCGGTCTGGCCTGGCCGCGATAATCTTTTCCAGGGTGACGGCAAAACTGGCGACACTCTGTTTTGGCAGACCATATATCAGGTCCAGACTCACAGACTTGAAACCCTGGTCACGAGCAGCCTGCATGACCGTCATGGTCTCTGCTTCAGACTGGATACGATTGACCGCTTTTTGCACCAATGGATCAAAATCCTGCACGCCCAGACTCAGGCGGTTAAATCCGATATCGCGTAACAAGGCAATCGTTTCCGTTCCCGCCTCACGCGGATCAATCTCGATTGAATACTCACCGCTATCATCGTCATGCAGATTAAAAAACCGGCGCGTCTCCCGCATCAGGTCAGTCATTTGTTCATGGCTGATAAAGGTCGGTGTACCGCCCCCCCAATGCAGCTGGTCCACTGTCCTGTCATCGGCAAACAATGCGGATTGCATAGCCAGTTCGGTAACAATATGTTGCAAATAAGTGTCGGCCTTACTGCGATCCTTGGTTACAACCTTGTTGCAACCACAATAAAAACACACGGTATCGCAAAAGGGGATATGGAAGTACAACGACAAGGCACCGGCCTTGTTCTGCTCATTGCTCAAGGCCGCGTTTCGCTTGTAGTCCTGTTCGCCAAAACCATCGTGAAACTGTACCGCTGTGGGGTAAGAGGTATAGCGCGGGCCCGATTTATCGTAGCGCTTGATAAGCTCCAGATTAAACTCAATCTGCATGGTTGTATCCTGCTGTGAAAACCGGGACAGTCTAGACTATCGACCGGATGTGCGTTTTGACCTGAATCAAACTTCTGCTCCAGAACCAAAACGATGTGTATCATTTATGCGCCGCAACATAAACATGCTGGTAAACCGCCATTTTAGCACCCTTCATGCAGGATGTCAGATAAACAGGGGTTGCTGGTGACCGTTCAGATGTTGTCGATCGCTTCACTCAGGCGGTGCACAGGGATGATTTCCAGGCCCTCGATCTTGTCTTTTTTATTCACATTCGCTGCCGGTACGATCGCTTTTTTGAACCCATGTTTGGCCGCTTCCCGCAGGCGTTCCTGACCATTTGGCACCGGGCGGATCTCGCCGGCCAGCCCGACTTCACCAAAACTGATCAGCTCCTGGGGCAAATTCCGGTCACGAAAGCTCGACAAAATAGATAACAATACCGGCAGATCCGAGGCCGTCTCGCTCACCCGTACGCCACCGACCACATTGGCGAACACATCCTGGTCATACATGGCGACACCTCCATGGCGATGCAACACGGCCAGCAACATCGACAGGCGGTTTTGCTCTAGCCCCAGTGTTACACGCTTGGGGTTGGCCATATGGCTTTCGTCGACCAGTGCCTGCACCTCAACCAACATTGGCCGGCTACCCTCCCATGTTACCAGGATGATACTGCCCGGCACCGGTTCATCATGGCGTGAAAGGAAAATCGCAGAAGGATTACTGACCTCGCGTAGTCCTTTTTCGGTCATCGCGAACACGCCCAGCTCATTGACCGCACCAAAACGGTTTTTTATTGCCCGTATAACTCGATATCGACTACTGGACTCGCCTTCAAAATACAGTACCGTATCCACCATGTGCTCCAGCACGCGAGGGCCTGCGAGTGTGCCTTCCTTGGTTACATGACCAACCAGAAAAAGCGAGGTGTTGGTCTGTTTTGCATAGCGCACGAGCTGCGCCGCACTTTCCCTTACCTGGCTAACCGACCCTGGTGCGGACTGGATGGCATCGGTAAAAACAGTCTGAATGGAATCCACGGCCATGATCTGCGGCCGGATTTTACCTGCAACACCGAGCATCTTTTCCACCGAGGTTTCAGTCAGTAACTGCAAATCATCACCCGGCAAGCCCAGGCGGTGGGCGCGCATACTCACCTGCTGCTTGGATTCTTCACCCGTTACATATAAAACCGCACAATCAGTCGATAATTTGGTCAGACTTTGTAATAGCAGGGTGGATTTTCCTATACCCGGATCACCACCGATCAAGGTCACCGAGCCCGGCACCAGTCCACCACCCAATACCCTGTCAAGCTCCTGCAAACCGGTCGGGGTACGCTGCTCATCGGTACAAGCTACCTCTGACAAGCGTTCAATTTGCTCACCTGATTTATCACCCGAATAACTCACAAAACGCGGATGCGTAGCAGGCTTGTTGATCACCACCTCGGACAAGGAATTCCAGGCGCCGCAGTCTCCACACTGCCCCGCCCACTTGGGCGACACAGCACCGCACTCTTTACAGCTGTAATTAATTTTTTCCCTGGCCATAAAATGTCTACCTGATATTGAACTGGCTCAGTCTAGCAGAGAGGGAAAGCAGGCACTAGTGCGGGCACAGGCTCGAAGACAATAAAAACGGTAAGTTTATCAGGTGTTCATGGCAGCAGTAACGACTAGGCAAGCTGCTGTTCTGGCAAACCCTGTTTCGATACCATGAGGATACGTTTGCAGATCGAATCCAGCTCGTGCATCAGCCCGGCAACCGCCATGAAATTCCCTTTTGCCAGGGCAACCTCGATGCGTTGACTGACATCAGTCAGTTGCGGGTAGCCATAACCTCCGCCGACCGACTTCATATCATGCACGAGAAGTGACAACTGATCCCAGTCCTCTGCGTAACAGGCTTCCTGTATATCGGCAAACATCTCCGGAAGTCCTGACAGGAAATTATCCACCAGATCCTGCATTGCCGGCTCGGTCTCCAGCAGGTACGAGTAAAGTGGATTAAGCGCTTCCTCACGTGGACACAGGTAGCGTGACAACACCTCGATGAACTGTTCGCTGTCAATCGGTTTGGCAAGAATATCAACACAGCCATTCCTGAGATAGGTTTCCCTGTCTTCTTTCATCACATTAGCAGTTAATGCAATGATCGGTATTTCACAGCCTGACTCGATCAATCGACACGTCGCTTCGTTGCCATCCATAACCGGCATTTGCATGTCCATTAAAATCATGTCGTAATCGTTTTTCATGGCAAGCTCAACTGCTATTTTTCCATTATTTGCAAAGGTGGCCTGCGCTCCCAGTTTACGTATATACACGTTAACCAGTTGCCGGTTATTTATATTATCTTCTGCGACCAATACATGCCCGCTGTAATGCATGTCGTTTTCCGCCGTGGTATGCAGTACATGCGCTTTTGCGTCAGCCAGTTTGACCGAAGTAACAACCTTGCCATAGGCATGCACCAGATCATGATCAGCTATCGGCACAATCGTCCACTGAAATATTTGTCCACTTGCCTCCACTTCAAAATCGTGTACCGCCACTTGCGTATCCAGACACTGACGGATGAGCTGCAAAATATCTGCTGGCATCAACACATGGAATTGCTCGGCCCGTAATTCAAGATCATGCAATATCTTCTTGCCCGCAGGGTTTATGTATTGTATTTCACCCTTCACATTCATGGAAATTTCAAGTGTCGGACTATTTACCGGAAATGCCGCCAGACTTTTCAGGTCGGGCATCGCCTGATTGATCGCGGCATTTTGATCACACAATCTTTTCGATGCCCTTTGCAGCGCCGAACCCAGGTTTTTCATTTCATCCGTGTTCTGATCTATATGCAGTTGCTTGCTACTGCCACTTTCCAGATGATCAGCAAAACTGGCATATTGTCTCAGTGAGGCAATCGGTTTACGTATAAATAGCTGCAATAAAACAACGGCTGCCAATGCGATGATAAATATAACCGACAAATTTTCCAGCCAAACTGCCTGACGTATGAATGACTCACTTTCCAGGGCCTGCGTAACCTTTAACCATCCCAGTCTTTGATCTAGGATAATCGGCTTCCACAGTACAATTGTATTTTGCGATTCAGTAATGACCTCGATGGGCTCCACAGGCAACTGCAAATCGGCACGACCATTCAGACTGCGAACACCGTCAACTTCATGGTGCACAACATCAATCAGCCTTTTTCCCGTATCATCACTGACCTGAATTTCGATAATTTGTGGAGATCTGACGGCTTGCGCCATAATGCGATGTACGGACTGGTAATCTTTTTGTCGCAACGGATAACGACTGATCGTCGCCAGGCTTTTTGCCAAGACACGGGCTTCCATTTTTTGCAATGCCTGTTGACGTGATGCATCCTTGTTCACCATCAACACAGTAAACACAGACATGGCCAGGATCAGCAGCAAGGACACGAATAAGGTCAGCTTGAAACTGATCGTTTTATAATAGCGCATATTACGGGCTGACCACATTGATACTTGATAATCACCGATATTACCTGCAGGCCTGGCTGCAATCTGCTTCCCGTGGTTTAGCGTCATTCCCCATGCGCTGACAGTATCAGGACTAGCGATTAAAAAATCGCACTATCACCCTTTCCGTTGAATAAACCCTGTATTTTGCAAAAAATAGAATAGAAATGAATTCTGTTTAACTACTTATAACATCGGCAGGAAAAGACATTTCCTGAACCAAAAAATGTCCCGGGGAAATGAGAACCGTATCACATTCGACAGGCCGACCACATCGAATCTAGCTGTATTCGCGCTGAACGCGCCCCGTAATCTTGCACAGTAGTTCATAGGCAATTGTGTTGCTATGCTCTGCCACGACTTCGATGGGCAAACCCTCACCCCAGAGTACCACCGGGTCTCCCACACGGGCCGAGGCGGCCTGCCGGATATCAACACAGATCATGTCCATAGACACCCGGCCGACCAGTGGACAAGGTGTGCCATTAATCAGCACCGGTGTACCCGACTGCGCATGCCGTGGATAACCATCACCATAACCAATTGCAATGACCGCGACAGGCATATCTTCCGGGCATGTCCAGGTACCGCCATAGCCGATCCTGTCACCCTTGCTAAAATGCTGAATGGCAATGATCGTTGCTGTCAGGGTCATCACGGGTTGCAGCTGTAACTCGGACGGCATTCCATCTGTAAACGGATTAACACCATAAAGCATGATGCCAGGCCGGACCCAGTCGAGATGATAGTCCTGCTTTGCCAATATTCCGGCCGAATTGGCAATGCTCTTGCTGTAGTTATATTGCCCGGTCAGCTGCTCAAACATGCCGAACTGTTGTTCGGTCAGCGGGTCTGATTGGTCATCAGCATTTGCAAAATGACTCATTAGACTGATATTGAGCTCATTCGAGCAACCTTGCAGGCGATCTATTGCCGCTGCCAGTTGCTCGGCAGGCAGGCCCAGACGGTGCATGCCGGTATCAACCTTGAGCCATACAGACAAAGCCTCAGACAATTTTGCCTGTTGCAGCAACAGGAGCTGCTGTTCATGGTGAATGACTACATCCAGGTTCAACTTGCAGGCCAGGGACAATGCTTCCTGTGAAATAACTCCCTGCAGGATAACTATTTTTTTATCCGGGAAATGTGAACGAAGCCGGCTGGCTTCATCTATATTTGCTACTGCAAAGGCATCTGAACCGCCCAGGGCCTCAGCTGTTTCCGGCAGTCCATGACCGTAGGCATTGGCCTTGATCACACTCATTACCCTGGCGCCGTCTGCCAGTTGTCTGACTCGACTCAGGTTATGCCTGAGTGCATCCAGGCTGATTCTGGCATGGGCAAGCATCTAATGACGACAGGACTATTCCAGCCCGTCCTGACTGTAGAAATCAGGGGTGAAATTCTCAAACCGGGTATACTGACCAAGAAAGGTCAGGCGGGTGGTGCCGATAGGGCCATTTCGCTGTTTGCTGATAATGATTTCTGCTATGCCCTTATCGGTCGTCTCGGGGTTATAGACTTCATCACGATATATAAACACAATGACATCGGCATCCTGCTCAATTGCACCTGACTCACGCAAATCAGACATGACCGGGCGTTTATTCGGCCTTTGCTCCAGGCTCCGATTCAGCTGTGACAAGGCGATCACAGGCACATTTAATTCTTTTGCCAGCCCTTTCAGTGAACGGGAAATTTCAGAAATCTCGGCGGTACGGTTTTCACTGCCACCCGTCTGCATGAGCTGCAGGTAATCGATCACGATCATACCCAGGCCATGTTCCCTAGCCATACGCCGGGCACGCGCACGCAACTCGGTCGGACTCATGGCCGGGGTATCATCAATAAACAACGGGGCATCCGCCAGAATACCCATGGATGATGTCAACCTGTGCCAGTCGTCGTCTTCCAGTTTTCCGGTTCGTATACGGCTCTGATCGATACGCCCGAGCGACGACATAAGACGCATGGCCAGTTGCTCGCCGGACATTTCCATACTGAACACCGCGACGGGTTTTTGATGTTTGATAGCGGCATTTTCTGCGATATTCATCGCAAAAGTTGTCTTACCCATAGACGGGCGACCAGCAACAATGACCAGGTCAGAAGATTGCATGCCGGACGTGGCTTCGTCGAAATCCGTAAACCCTGTCGGCACTCCGGTGAGCGGGTCATCCTGCTGGTACAGGGTATCAATACGATTCACCGCATCCGATAACAGGGTCTTGATGCTTTGCATACCTGTTTTGCCTCGGCTACCCTGCTCTGCAATTCTGAACACCGCCTGCTCGGCCTGATCCAGCAGCTCCTTGCTTTCACGCCCTTCGGGACTAAAGGCGCTGTCAGCGATGGTCGTGCCGACTTCAATCATTTGGCGCAATATTGAACGTTCACGGACGATTTCGGCATAGGCCTTGATATTGGCAGCGCTCGGTGTACCCCGTGCGAGTTCACCCAGGTAGGCCAATCCGCCGGCTTCTTCCAGCTCGTCGGTATTTTTCAACCACTGTGATACGGTAACCGCATCGAAAGGTTTACTGGCTTCTGACAAGCTGATGATCGCTGTCAGTATCAAGCGGTGATCATAACGGTAGAAGTCTTCTGCAACCACGACATCCGCGATGCGGTCCCAACCACTGTTATCCAGCATTAGTCCGCCCAGTACAGCCTGTTCAGCTTCAATGGAATGCGGCGGTACCTTTAGTCGTGCAGTTTCGGTATCAGGAATTGCCGGATGTGATATAGGTTCAGGCATAGCGTAAATAAATAGTCATGACTTATCTTGTTTTAATGAGTTCTATGATGCACCGATGGCACCTCAGACTCAATAGCGAAAATTGATTTTTACGAAATGTTTTTTATGTGATTGGCTAACGACGGGATTGAATCAACAACTTAATTGACAATGTTAATATAAATATTAAGCAATAAAAAAGCCGGAAAGATATCCGGCTTTTTTATTCACAGTCACGGGTTTAAAACCGTATACTCAAACCATTTACTCGGCTTCAACCACCACCGTCAGGCTGGTATCGACGTCGGTATGAAAATGGAAACCAATTTCATAGCTACCGACTTCACGCAGTGGACCTTCAGGCATGCGTACTTCTTTTTTCTCGACTTTCACACCGGCATTGCTAACCGCCTCAGCGATATCAGCAGGACCTACAGAACCAAACAGCTTACCCTCGTCACCTGCTTTTGCAGTGATAGTAAGGCTGACAGCCTCGATAGCCGTTTTACGACTTTCTGCTGTCGCTAACGCTTCGGCTGCTATTTTTTCCAGCTCGGCACGGCGCGCTTCAAAGGCAGCCAGATTGGCTTCTGTTGCCGCTGTCGCCTTACCACCAGGGATCAGGAAATTACGCCCGTAACCAGGCTTAACATTGACCTTGTCACCCAGGTTACCCAGGTTTTCAACCTTTTCTAGCAATATTACTTCCATCGTTCTCACCCTATTTAATTACATAAAATTCATTTCAA
>Ga0316207_10001448_pt1 | contig 29048 bp, 17 predicted proteins | sample 6weekpyrite_MG_FD_204943 | JGI IMG/M metagenome (GOLD analysis project Ga0316207, IMG submission 204943) | Microbial mat bacterial communities from mineral coupon in-situ incubated in ocean water Damariscotta River, Maine, United States -... | ecosystem: Environmental > Aquatic > Marine >...
AAACTCGTTGTTGGTTTTCCCTGCCCGTCGGGTAGCCAGCAACTAAATTAATAGACTGGGATAAGCATGTAGAGCCAAAGGCAGAGGATTTGCGGACGCGGGTTCAATTCCCGCCGCCTCCACCAATTAACGATTTGTTGATAGACCACGACAAACCACCATAAACCACCAAATATCAGCCTGTTACGAGAGTTTCAGGCTGATTATTTTTGTCCATAGATTGTCCCTTGTTGTCTCTCGTTGTCCACTTTTCTGCACTCAAACTGCACTTAAACTGCACGTAAAGAGGGGCAAACACAGCAAGGAAACACCTTATTCCTCCGCAGGATCCGTAGTCTGGAGCGTCAAACCGGCAATCCAGCGCTTACGACCTATCCTAAGCTCGTGTATATGAATGTAGAGCGGTTGTACATGTGGCAGCAAAGCCAACATGTCGCTAACAGTCGGTTGTGACACCCATACCCAACCTCCCCAGCACTTCGCCCCCCTATGACGCTCAAGCAACCCAATCCCTTTTGGCACATCGTATACAGGAACCTGCTTACCGCTAACCTTTCGATACCGCGGTAACCCATCTTCGTCGCGCACGTGACAATCGACCAGGGTCATGTTGAAGTTGTCAGAGGACGGTTCGGCACCATACACAGTTATGCTATACGCCTCTCCTTCTCGCTCCTCGGGATAGGTGCTAATTCCCTCTATATCGAGACAAGTCTTGAAATCATATACCTTAGTATCATCATGATAATAGCGAGGGACTCGAGCGTCACAGTTGATAGAGGCATTAATAGAAACATTAAAACTGCGGATTTTTAGTGCTAGAAAGGAATACTCTTCAGAAACATGTTTTTTATGTTTTGGCATCCAATATTCACACATATTGTAGTCTGTTGGCCGCATGAGCTTTAATTAGCTCATGGCAAACTAGAAAACCCCGTGGAGATTCAAGTCCTCTCCCAGGCACCACATTCCTAGACCATCCCAGACAATCAAAGACAACGCAACACACTGTTATTTCAGTGTTTTCATGCATCTGTTGATTTTAACAATATTGTCTGGGGTGGTCTCAAATTGTCACCGTCGTGGAGCGTGAGTGGAGCGCGGATTCATCGCTCTGCCACATAACAAAATTTTGCCTATCCGCTTAAGACCCACACTTAGTCTACATATAGGGTGCCTCCATTCTCCTGAGTAAAGCACTGCATAGGTCGAGGCGGTAGCATCACTCGCGATTCCGAGCAGAGAACGAAAAACGTCGAACGGATAGAGCTGCCTGTTAAAGCGGTAAGTGAGTTGGTTGAGATAAGCTTGGAGGTGCTGGTGACTTGCCCCGTAATGGATGACATTGAACCAACGTATTCAGTTTAGATTGAGAATTGGCAGACACTTATAGGCGAGGCGTTTATAGCCGTGTCATTGGATAGTGGCATAGTAGCTCCAATCATCGGTGATGATCATTGTGCCGGACACAACAGCGCTCTCAACGTATCCGCAAAACGATTCTGCGCTACGGTCTTGCATAATGGCGAACCGAAAGCGTCCTGCATACCTCCCCTAGCGGCCTAGTGGGTTTGGGTGAGAACCGGATTGGTAAGAACTAATCAATCTCACATACAGCAAGTAAGCTCTTTGCATACCGGATTGCTCTTTCACGTACATAGCCATCATTCACGCTAAAGATAAACACAAGCATTAGGATTATCGACGCCCCGGCAGCTCCAGTTCCAAAAAGAATCACAGCAGTACTTTCATTCATAAAATCATCTAAAGACTGGCCGCGATAATTCGAATAGAGAAGCACAATATTCAGAATGATGCTGATCGAAGCGACACCAATGCCGTAGCGACGCAATGCCAGAAGGTTACGTGCGAAACCGTAGGCAACATTGTCGCTGTAAACCATTGGGTATTTGGCTTTATCCCGAGTGTATTCCCTTAAGTAATTTGTGGCGCTCACATAGCTGCTGTCAGCACCATAAGGGTCATTTACCTCAGAATCTCCGCTTGCCATTTTGAGCCCAGGAACCTTGGCCTCGAGCCAACGATGATAACGCTGGGTGGTGTGTAAATCTAAGGTTCGATCTGCATGTCTGAGAAGGAATGTTGTTGGCGCTCCACCCCACCCCTCAAACAACCTGGCTTGCAACTCATTACCTTTGTTAGAAACTAGGTTAGATAAAAACGCCATCACACCAAAGCTGATTAAGAACGTAAGAACAATGCCGGCCAGCTCCTGAGCCTCCGAGCACCACGCCAGGGTGGTGATGGCAAACGGCATAACCACAAAGAAGGTCGGCTTGAGTCGGGCATTAATCACATAATGATCAAAGTATTTCTCCAAAGCGTCCATAATCATGCTTCCTCATGATCGTGGTGGTATGGCTCAGGGTTAAGTGGAGTCCAGCCAGACCTATCCGGTGCATTATTAAAATGACAAATAGCAGTTCCTCGCGTAGCTAAGACTTTTACACCTCGATGGGTAAAAGCATTCAAAACTGACTTCCTAGGATGCTTAGGCTCGCCCTGCTTAGCACTAGAGGCAATTGCAGTTATGGCCCGAGTTTCTCCCTCAGCAACAGGTTTTCCGATAATACGATCAAGGACTGACGGTCCAACATTCCGACGGCTGCCATGATGAGGTATTTGGAAAAAACTGATTTGAGCAGGATCAATACAGCTATCCAGCTGATCTGCAGCATGTTCCAGTGCCTGAACACCTACATCGCCTGTAAACACCAGGCGTCGACCATCAATGATGATTTGAGTAATAGTACTGGAGTTGTTCTTGGCCGAGGTATTCACTTCGTCAGTGATGTAATCCTGGCCCCATGTAGAGAATATTCTCTTAACCGCAGTGGCAGCCAAATCAAGCGCCGCCTCAAAAAATGACTCTGCCCCTTTTGTCGCGGGCATGCAATCAAACTCCGGGATTAATTCCTCATAGTAGTCCTGAGAAGGACCAAGCACTTTAAGATTTCCGCTCGAATGAGCAAGGCCGGTAAATGGCTCCCGAACGGGAATTCCTTTTGAAATAGCAAGCTCATACAGCTCGTGGGCTTTATTAAGCGTGGCCTTTAATTTTTCACTAATGCTGTTATCGGTGATGCGTCCGTCATGGAATTTGTCAGCCAGTCCTTGATTGTGATCCCACGGCAAATGCATCCACAGCGCTTTAACCATTAGTTCATTGATAACCGTCTCAAGACCATTAATATGATCCTGATCTGGATGAGTACTGATAACAAGATCCACAGTGTCAGTTTTGTAGTGTGTTGTGATGTGATCCACAATCCGCTGACCATCATCTTTAAAACCACCATCAATAACGACCACGGTTTGCTCTTCACGATCACCGTGGAGATTGCCGTAGCGGATAACAATCGCATCGCCACTCTGAGACTCTTGACCAACACCAATAAAATCGACTTCGTAACCCATTTTTCTGCTCCTGGAGTATTATGCCCAAAGTGGGCGTTATCCATGTAGAGCAAATAAGATGCCAGAGTTTGTGTTGCCATATACTATTGATTTAATTAAAAAATAATTTTAACAACCAATTAATGCGGGTAATAATTTTTATGTATTAATAAATATTATTATGTTTTTCCATGTCGTACCTTTGTAAAAACATGTGTGGCAAATGCGCTTGCCTCTACATCAATCTTAAGCGTGGCTAGCGCTTCACCCTGTACTGAAAAGTCTGACTCCTGAAAATCAAAGAACTTCTCATGATATGAATTAACCGCTCTCCAATATGAAACACCCTGATCTAATCGGACAGACAATAAATGACCGGATGAGAAACCGATCGTTAGTACCCGACCATGTTGAGATGTGTACTTATCAACTGAGCGTACGCCTCCTTGCAACCCGTTGTATTCTAAAGCTGAGATAATTGCGCAATCACGGGAAGACATACCAGGCCAATTGTCCCAAACAAAACGTCTCAGGGCGTTTCTGCTAGTAGTCTCGTTAGTAGTTGTAACTTCAATTGACTGGCAATCCCATCGCCCTATACCTACGGTGTCACGAAGGCCTGCTATCAAGTCCACTAATAACGCTACAGCAAGCGGAGTAAATAGGTAACGATCATGATATGCGACGTCTGTGACGTCTATTTTTTCTTGTGCAAAAATAGCTGCTACCTCAGGGTTGGCGTTAATAATAAAGTTCCAAAATCGTTTTCCAAAACCTTGCAAAGGACCATCCAGTTCATGAAATATTTCAATCTCTTTATCTCCAACACTGTCTGGCCGAGGATATATGCTCTGGGCAGATAACTGTTCTTCTTGTAGAACCAAAGGCTCAAGATCACGAGCCGCAACCAACAGAGTTTCGCTGATTCCCCAGTCGGAATTGAAATTCACCGCCGACATATCCTCTACTGCCCAACGGTATGCTTTATCTCCGTCACATATTTCCGCAAGCACGTTCGCTGCACTGGCTTGAGGCAAAGCTGGAACAGAGCGTACAGAAACACGAGCGCCGGGATAATTAACAAGCCCAGCCAGCAATTGCCGATCAATGTCATCTAGCGAATCTAAACAAGGCTTTTCAATGACGACAGATACATTGCGCTCACTGGCAGCCAACTTGTATACCAAATCACGCAGTGGAGATGGGCCAACATCCCACTCGGCAGCTGATCCACCTGCAAAAAGACGAACCTCACTATCAGAAGACTTTCTACTTACCCGTAGAATAGCTTCTGTTACGCCGACAAACTCAACTTGTGAGGCCGAATCAAAGTAAGATAATTCGGCTGGCAACTTTAGAGAATCCAACCATTGAGGAGTCAGTAGTTTAAGGGCAACGTGGCGATCAAGACTCTCTGCATTAAAACGCTGATCGAAATCGAGCACACAATGAGGGCAAGCGCTGTCACATTCAGCCTGACAATTTAGACGATCATGGGCAATTCGAAATATTTTTTCCATATATTGGCCGGCGTTTGAGGCATAACCCGCTGCATGACGATCATAAATAAGAATTGAGCGACAAAGATTGTTTGAGTCTGGACGGGCCTCCTTTATATCGCAACCTAACTCATTTGCCTGAATACCTAGCATCTCGGCAAGCGAGTCGCGCAAAACGACTGCCAATGTCATAGCGGCATCTGTATTTTGCAACCAAAGCCCGGATTCGTATCTGAGTTGTATTTCCAATACATCAGTGTAACCCTCGTGACCAAGCGTAACTCCTTGACCAGATGTGAAGCCAGTTTTGATCATCCAGTCTTCGTGGCTACCTGGACACTCTTCTTTTCCTTGGTTGTTCTTATGAGCCTTTCCCCCTCGTAACTTGTCATGAGGCGTGAGTTTTTTTGGAATGGATTCATCATTCATGGGCTCGGCACGCCCACATGCAAGGCATATAGCATACCCACGGCCATGCAAACCATTCGACTGATGGAATAAATGCCCTCGGGTAGTAACTCGGAAACGTCCCAAATCTGGATTGGGCAATAGAGACCAATCACCGCCAGCACTTACCCACGGAGCTTCAACAGGAATAAATTCCTGCGTGGTCACATCATTATCAGGCTCACTGTAAAAGTCGACAGCAAATCCAGCAGGCTCCAGAAATGTACGAACATTTTTGTCCTCAATTTCAGCCCCACATTCGGAGCAATGACGAGCACCTTCTAGCGTGCGAGCAGTTCCATTCTGGTTACATTTGTGACAACGCCAGGCATACTTGATAGCCTGCGTCTGACGAACATCCCTCTCGCTCGCTGGAATTGTCCAATTGAGCGTAATACCCGACGACCGATACACTAGGCCATCCATAACAATTTCTGCACCGGGTGCATATTCACGCAAAGCAGAAACCCTATCCCGACTTGCAAGTTCCCGATGCCGGAAACTATTGTCCTCACGCCCCTTTTTCTTTGCATTCTCACGGGTCATTCGCTTGAGTTGCGATATGGTCATATTATCGAAAGCTGCTATATGGGTAGGAAAACCATAGGCAGGAAGAAAGCCTTGGGTGGCCAATTCCCGTAGTAAGTATTCGCCAGACATCCGATCCTTTTGATACTGAGCAGCCTTGTGAGCAGGATTATTGTCTGCACCGCTGTTAGTCGTCTCTTCCTGGTGGCATAGGGTTTCCCACTCTGGTATCCAGGAGTCCAGCACGGTCTGCATGGCTTCTCCCACACCGCGAACCAAGCCTTTTAGCCTTTTGCCTTCATAACAACTATGACGAATGAGTTGGCGTAAACCTGCTGATAGTCTGCTCTCATTACCTTCAAATTCATTGCACCATGAAACGAAATTATCCGCCGGGGCGTTATCCTTTGGTTCGCTAAAAAACCAGCCACTGGTAAGCTTTAATGTGTCAATACCGCAGGCAGCAACCTGAACGGCAAGAAAATGAGTCAACACTAATGAATTTACATGGCGCTGAACAATGACCTCACTATTAAGTGAGACCACAGGTGCCGGTAACGGCGTGACAAAAGGCCAGTCTGTGTTTGAAAACACTATTTGATCGTGAGGATTGGATTTACATAAGGTAAGCGATGCAGAACGAGCTTCTTTACGCCGGCCCGCACGACCTGCACGCTGAAGGTAATTGGCCGGATGAGGCGGAACATTATTCATCGCCACCATTGAGATACCACCAATATCGATCCCCATCTCCATCGTCGTAGAACAAGAGAGAAGATTAAGATCCCCCTCCTTGAATGCCTTCTCATAACGTTCAAGCCGATCTGAAGGCTGTTGAGCAGAGTGTTCCGCCGTGACAAAGTAGGGTGACAACTCCAATGCGCGGTCATTCTGTACAGGCCAAAAACCCTCTTCTCTTAGCTGTTCAATTGCCGGCTGTCCATTCAACCATTCTCTCGTGCGCGCAATATGAGCAAGATCCTCATCATCGCCACCAAACGGTTTATCGTATAAAGGTATTACCTTCTTAGAACACGTCGCTGTGGCATCAGAGTAATTCAAAGGTAGATAAGGTGTAACACCACGAAGTGTCGTATCAAGAAAACGACGGGTAACAGGACAAACCCACGCTTCAGTAATAGGCGAAAATGCCAACTGATTTAGTGGCAAAATTCTTCGTCCTCCAGTGGATTGAAGAATACCGGTATCCTCCGTCAACGCCTTCCAAGCGGCGGCCAGTGTTCCATCGACGATATCCTCACCATAAGACGTTACGATATCAGCACGCAGATGGTAGGCCAGTAACCGCACCAAGGTACTACGATAATTTGGTTTCTTTTTTCCCTTTTTGAGAACATATTGAGCACGTGGCCAGCGCCTATCTTCCTTCGATTTTTCAATTCGACCCTGTTCTACCAGCCAAGTTTGCGGAAACGGTATCCCTAGCCAATTTCTCCAGTCTATATCGATTTCAAGAGAACTCCCGGCGCGAACAAAAAAATCCAAGCAGATCTTTAAAAAACCTCGCCACTCATCAAGGGTGAACCCAGCGTGAGCTTGAGTTATTTTATCCAACGCAGGATAGTTCACGGCCACCAATCCCATAGACTCAAGATTATTGAGTCGTTTGGGTCTCCGACCAAACTCCCTGACGAGAAACATAGACGCTAACTTCATGGCCCCCGCTGGGACACCGAAGCTGCCATAGGAAACATCATTGCGGTAATGGCGTAGCATAAGATCAAAGTCGCTACCTAGGTTAGCAAGCATGTTTGCCATATCGTCAAAAGCAATGGGGGTCGGACGCGACAAAGATAATAGCTTTTGACGCTTCTCCATCAACCGGCCTTCAATAATTTTCTGCCCCTCTTTCGTTGGAATAAGCGGCAGAAGAGTTTCATCTTCAACTATTTCCTTTTCGATCTTTATTGCCTCAGCAGATGAGTATTTGATACCCTCTCGTATCGCCAAGTGATAAACCAAACCACGCACTCTATCCCGTTCAGACTCTTGCTGTAGCTTAGCTGCGATACGAGCAGCACCTTGTCGACTATCATTAAAAGTCAGCAAACGACGGCCACGATAAGGGTGGTCTGCCGGTTTCTCACCATCAGGGGCGTACTCCAACAGTGTTGGCAAAATAATGCCCAGTGAAAATGGAGCGCCGATACGGGCTTCCTGGAATAGTCTGCGACGTCGATTCCCTTCTCCGCCTCCGCCACAACACGGACAAGTTAATCCTTCACCTGCGTCACCTTGAACGATCACACGTAATGTATTTTCCCCATCATCAATTTCAACATATTGACGACTTTGTTTCTCAATTACCTCTACCCCCGTATTTTCGAGATTACGGTTAACAATTAATACCTTCGTTTCAGGGCTCTGAATTGCTTCATCATCCAATTCTTGCTCATCACTACTAATCTCTTCTTCCTCAGCCTCAAAATCCAGTTCAAATTCATCGACAGCGTTGTAACTCTTAGGATGCAGTAAACGCATACCCCGTTCGGCCGCTAACAAGTGTGGAGCACCACAATCATCACAGGCCACTAGTTCATATGCTGGACTACCGCAACTACAATGCTTCCGAGGCTCAAGATATATCTGACCAAAGGGCCACTTTTCATCCTGTAGTGCACCACATTTATCCGCGCAATGTTGATCTGCACACGCCCAAATCCCCGATACAGTCTGATGAAACAGATGGGCACGTAAAGGCAAAAACGAAGAGCCTTCGGAATTTTGTGTAGCACTCAAAAGGTCCAACCAAGCTAAGGCTTTTGTTTGTTGTTCTCGTGTAGGTTTATCATTCGACCCATAGATGGTCGTACACACCTCTGATAGGCGTGCCACCATGCCACTACCACCTCTGCTTTTATTCTTAATCTCGTTATCACTAAAAAGGGATCGGATTGCACGCGCCGTTGGGTGGTTTTCTAAGGTTTTGTATCGCTCTGTATCGCCCTCCGCTGCCTGCAGTTCCATCAAGGATATTTTCTTTTTCTTTATCCCTACGGGCAGGGGCTGTATGTGTCTTTCTCCAGACACCAAGTGCACACGATCCTTCGATACACCAGCAACCTCGGCTAAAAATTCCTTAAGTTTTTCACCCGCCTCACCATTAGGGTCTCCAATGGTCGCCGAAGTGGCAACAAACCGTACTTGATCAGAGCGTACGCCAAAAGAGTGAAGTACTCGTCTTATTAATAGCGCCAACTCCGCCGCCTGAGAACCTATATAGGTGTGGGCCTCATCTAACACCACCCATTCCAATTTACCTTGGGATTGCTGCAATATCGGCGAGTCAACGGTACGCACCAGCATGTACTCCAGCATGGTCGCGTTAGTGACCAGAACCGGCGGTGGTGAAGCCCGCAAGGATTCCCTATCCATAACCTCACTGGGATTTTCTCGTTTCTTATGTGCCTGAACTTTATCCGGTGTATTTCCATTAAACAGACAAAAGCGGATATTCTCATCAAAGTGATGAGTCCATGCCCGTAAGCGCTCACGCTGGCTATTGATTAGGGCATTGAGAGGATAAAGAAATAACGCCCGAACACCGGTTAATCGACTGTTACGCTCAGCTTGTAATCGCGCCAATCGATCTAGGATTGGCACCATAAAACATTCTGTCTTCCCTGAGCCTGTACCACTGGCAACCACCAGTGATTGCGGTATTTCTGATGCCAGTTTTTGCCATGCTTCCAGCTGGTGAGCATAGGGATGACGATCCCTGTTAAAACGATACTCCTTAACCAGATCCTTAGGTGGCTGATCCATGGCCCGCACTATTTCTTCGGTCAACAATGTCCCCGCTAGGCTCCCCATGGTTTCCGGACTTTCCTTCCAACCGAAAGTAGCCTCAAACGTAGGATCAGCAAGAAAGCTCCCTGTTTCACCATAGGGACGACTAAACGCTTCCGATAGATGGCGATACAAAGGAACATGTGAAAACCCCAAGCGGCTAAGTGCTGCCGAACAAGAGCGATCCGCTAGCTGAGGTAGAAGTTGCGAAAAATAATACTTATCCATCGTAAAATTCCTAGAGCTGAATAACGCCGGTGGCGAGACAGCGAGCAATAGTTATATCGAAGGCATTTGCAAACCAGTCTGGATCAAAAGCCATATATGTTCTTAGTGTATGAATTCGCTCAGGATGCTCAAACCACTCAGATGTGCAATTCATTGATGCCTGAATAGCAAGCAGAATGGGTAAGCCTATGGTGGTATCTTTAAAGTTATAACTTTCACCGAGAAATAGGTGGGAAGTATTACGCTCTTTTCGGATAGTCTCTATGGCGTAAAAAATATTGGAATCACTCAGCCATTTATCATCGGCATGGTCACGAAACAATCTTCTCAGTGCGCTTACTTCCCCGCTAAAAAGTTGATTTTTAAACCAACCATCAACACCAGGTTGACTTACATCTTTGTAGTCATTTTCTAGTGCGACCGATTTCACAAAACTCAATAAATAGCCTAAAGCCGGATAATATGTCGAAAGTTCCTCAATCCTACCGTTCAAAATCTTACCAAACTCACGTTGACCAAACTCCTCCCCAAACAACGCGATGGATTGAAGATTTAGGTATCGAGCTGCATCAAGCCATGCTTGTAATGGCACCAACTCCCAGGCAAAGGGTTGCTCCAGTGAAAATCGCCTGAGAAAACCATCAGGTAAGTTACTCATGCGCAAGGCCAGAGCAGCCATTCCCACCGGTGAGTGAACAAATCGCCGCCACACATCCAGTGTCGACAATGGAAGGTGCCCCAGGTGACCAGCAAGCCGTTCCAAATCGGCCCAACCAGGGTCGAGAAAATTAACAGCCATGGAAGCGATGACTTCATCCATCGCCCCTGCACGATCAAACCTATTTTCAATGGCCAGGGCTTTTGCCAACGAGGTAGTTGCCGCTGCGTCGCCTGGCACCAGCCAGAGCGTGGGTCTGAATGCAAGTACCGACTCAGGGCCGGGGTAGATGAGCCATGCACCTGGCTCGCGAGCTTCAGGCGCAAACTCCCAAGAACCATTCGGTACACCCTCTGATCTATTGCAAACTAAAACTATCGCTTCATCTCCGGGCTGTTCCAACCTCAACGCATGCACCGGTAGTAATTCAAGTACATCAGGACCAACATTTTTCAGATGTTGATTCGTAATTAAAACCGATGTTCCCAATCGTTCCAAACGACATGCATAACGAGAAACACGGATACTTAGAGAGGGATGATTATTGATGTAAAGAGCCACCTCCACCCAGGCGTCCAACAACTCATCCGCAGCCAACAGGCGCTCAATATCCTCTGCGTAATCCTGTAACCGTATATCCAAACGTGATACCCCAGACACAGGACGAATGCGATGCCTCACCTCATGCTCATTTTCTCGTTCTTTGGTATGGCGTAAACGCAGACAGAGTACCACCGGAGTATAGGAGTGACAAAAACTGACCAGACGCACACCAGCCAAACGTTGAACTGAAACCCAGCTATCCGCTGCAAGATCAGCCCCACTGGCGTCAAAAGCGCGCGCGCCCTCGGCGGGGAATGGCAGGCGAATCCGTGCTGGTTTAGTGTTCTGTTCCCAGGCCAATTCCAACTCCAACCACTCAGGAGAAACAGCCTGAAGAGACGTGCATTGAATTAGCAAAGTGTCAGCTTCATGTTTCAGTTTTATCTCGGCTCCCGCTCCTTCAGCAAGGTTGGCACTAGCAAGCTGCCAATGACGTAAATGAATGGTTCCCCGACTGGCATCCATCGGCTGAAATTCAACAGCTGCATCATGGGGCAGCAGCACGATTTGAGTTTGGTGCCGTAACTCACCTTTTTCTTCATAACAGGCCGTCACAGGCCCGGAAATATCACAGGAAGGGGTCCACGAAAGACTTCGATCCGGCACGCGTTGGACACCTTCCTCCCCATATAAATTCTGGAGGTTTGGCTTTCCTCGAAAGGCATAACTTGGCCGAAGGAACTCCAACCACACCCGATCACCCGACCACTGAAAGCTTTCTTCTGCCGCATCAGCACGGCCGGTGCAAATGGTACAGCGACGACCAAATCGATCCGTCACCACCACCGTACCGCTGATGGAATAGATCTCGCGCTCGGGCAATTCCATAAAAGCGACCAGTTCACAGGCGTCGCCTGAACTCTGATCAATGGTTGCGCCAGCAGGGATGGCCACCAGCGCCTCTGCTGCCTGAACACCACCACCGCCCTGGCGAATCAGCCTTGGGGATTGTTCTGGCGTGCATTCAAATACCCAGGGCAAATTGGTGGAGAGTGGTTCACCCTTGCGGGCCGTAGCGCTCCAACGCCGTCCATCCGCCATCCTGAGGCTGAGCCGGTGCTCAGCCAATGCCAAACCGCCTCCCAGTTCAGGGGGACAACGTTCCAGTCGATAGTCTTCATGGCCAGCGATTTTTCTTGCCACCAAAGCACGCTGATAATCAGCAACGCCCAAGATCAGCTCAAAGCTGCGCGGCAGTGAATACTCATCTTCAATACCAAAGAGCGAACGAATCTCAGCGATATTGAGCACCTCCGGCAGATCGATACTGGAATACAACGTCCATATATCGTTATCTCTATTATTCAACCATCGCTCTGCGAGAATGGTGCAGGCAGTGCGACTGACCTGTGCCTCAGTAACATCACGGATCAACTGTTCGATTAGCCCCTGAATCTCGCCATCTTCCACCGGCAGTGGAAAACGCGTGCGCCACCCCGGCACCCGCTGATCCAGCTGGGCAAGAGCATCACTGCTAGCCGTCAGCTTTGCCTCGCCCTTTAGATTCAAGACGGTTGAAATCACCTCCGCCAGCAGCACGTAGATCTCCACCCGTTGGTAACTTTTGGGGAGATAATCATTAAGGCTTTCTATCCAGCTGCGAATCTGCCCAAACTCTGCACCACCTGCGGCGAGCTTAAGCACCTTACGCAGCATTCGACCAAGGTTGCCTTTGGCTTCGGCTAACAGCTGCATTGGCAGGCCACCCTGCACCGCTACCGAACCAAGGAAGCGTAAACCCGAAGTCTCAATAGGTTTCAAATTCCAACCTCGAAGACCACGAGTAATACATTCCCCACGCTGACCAGCAGTCCAATCCATATTGCATGCACCAAGGTCAGCCAAAATCGGCTCCCAAGACCAGCGGGAGCCATCATTTCGACGACGCCACCACTCAGCGGCATACAGAACAAACAATGAATCAAAAGAACGATTAGACTGAGACAAGGCCCCCAGCGTGCTATAGCGCTGAATCTGACCTCGTAGCGCAGCCTCTAGTGACTCGAACTGCGCCTCGCTCAAACGATAGGCATATAACGGACGCCCATCGGCAGAGGAAATTCCAACATCGTTTAAGAGTTGTTGCTTCCACTGTGTTAGTGCCGATACACCCTCATCGCAAATCATATTGACCCCTCAATATCCTTAACTAGTTATATTTTTTTCATGTGCAAACGGATGAGCCTTGAAGAAATTCAAATGCTCGCATTTTTTCAGTAACTAAATTCTCACCCAAAAGCTGTTCAACACGACGGTCTACAGACTCTTGGTAATCTGGCCAAGTGCTGCTCCAAAGTGTATAGAAAAGATCATCCGCTCCGGAAAAGGGTGCGGGTAGGCCTATCAACTCCCGGTATTCACGATCGATGTAGAGTTCCAGCGCGGCAGAACACAAATCATCTTCATTGGGGTAGACGTAAGCCTCCAGTTCCAGTAGGTCATCTTCGGTAAGTTTGCTGCCGAGAAATAGAGGGCTGATGCCCACTTGGACTGCGTCACCATAAGAGAGGTCGCTAAAGCCGTTGTCGCAGGCTTCGTCAAAGTCATGTAACAACTTGGCCAGGGCGATGGCTTTTAGGACGAAATCATTGTAGCCAAGCCATGATGATTCCAACGCTTCTTCACCTGCCTCTTCCAGCAGCATGGCCAGCCAGGCTTGTGCCTTGGGGCGGTGATGGTTTGGCAGCAGGTCGGCGTAGTGGTCGCAGATAGCATCAAGCTCTGGTTGTGCCGAAGCATCAATGTCAGCCATTACGCAGTAGTACCAAACAGGCAAGTCTTCTAACGAATTGGGTGGCCACAGTTCCAGGGCGTTGGCGTGTCGATGGTTGATGTCTGTTTCGATTTTCGAGCGTAAATCATCATGCCAATCCTCTATCCACTCGCCTTCGTTATTAAAGATATCAGAGGGTGATTGGCTGATCACCACAAACGTCACACAATCAGGACAACCCGCCTGTTGTAGTTGTTGCTGAAGTTGTTCAGCGAGTTGGCCTTCGTTGACATACCACACCACCGTGGTCTTACGTCCTTGCTGCTGTTGACGCAACAGGTGGTTGCTTAGACGCAGGGCCTGTTTCTCCTGCTCAGCAGCGCTGCGTTTGCCTGGTGCTGTCCATTGGCTGCTGGCGAGAAGGAGTAAGGTTTGGGTGGTGACGGTGGTCATGGGTTATAAATCACCGGCGAAGGCTTTTTGGCTAAGTGATTGAAATAATGCAGACGAATTACTAGACAGCTCTCCCATCTTCTTAGTGCGAGATCGTACCGCTATAACGATTTTTTCAAACTCATCCTGCAAGTCTTTAGGTGGTAAGAGAATCTGAATATCTTGCAACTCTTGTGCATTGATATTGGCCATGCCTACAATGCTTTTACACATTCCTTGTAGACTTGATTTTCCATGATTTGAATTTAGGTAGCCTGATATGTAAAAGGGATTACCTTTTTCGTTTGTACGTACTCGGATCAAGTATCCGGCGATAGCCATTTCATCATCAGACTCATACACAGCTGTTTTTCCAACAAGCTCTTTACTGTTTGTTCGATTGAATATCAGGTCGCGTTTTTTGATTAAGTATTTGGGTTTATCCTTTTCAGTAAGGTCAACATACTTAAGCTCTGTAAAGTCCCATCCTCCATCATAGGTGATATTGCCCATTCGGAGCACAGGAAACGCGCCTTCTGTTGCGTGGGCTTTCAGGGAAGTCCCATATTTTGCTTCAGTCACTAAATCGCGGATAGTGCCGATATCCCATCCCTTCAGATTCGTCACCGGATTACCAAACATATCCAGGAAGACGGCGCGGAGGAATTGGTCGGCGAGTTGGATGGCTTGTTGGCGTTTGCGGCGGATGGCGTCGGCCTTGTCGAGAATGGCAGCTATGCGTTTTTGTTCGGGGAGTGAGGGGAGTGGGATTTTTAAACCCAAAAATTGATCTACTGGCAGATTAGAAATATTGGTTGTCTGCCGTCCTAAATGGCGTACGGTATGCTGTACATTTGGGGATGATAGCCAGCGATAAAAGTAGTTGCTATCAACTTTATTTGAATCAACGCGGACAGCCGAAATAAAACCACCAAGGGTCGCATTGTATTTAAGATCTGGTACTAGGCAGCATTTTCCAACCAAGTCCCAGCTGTTTGCTGACGAGATCAGAATGTCACCTTTTTTCAAATAAAGCTCTTTTCTTCTGACAAATGACTCCGGCACAGAAATTAGATCGCTTTCATCAAGATGATTCTGAACATTCTTGGTTCTCATGCATACAACCGAATTTGGCGTTCCAAATTCAACTTTATCGTCCGGCTTGAAAGTAATTCCCCTGAGGTACGAAACCACATCACCAACTAGAATTGATGAACTCACAACATTCCCTCCAACTCATCCATCTCCTGCATAACCTCTTTTTCCAAGGCCTTCATGCGTTGCAGGATCTCTTTCGGGGCATCGTATTGCTCTTCTTCATAGACCACTTCTTTGTAACGGTTGATGGAGAGGTCGTATTTGTTGGCGGCGATTTCGGTTGCGGGGACGAGGAAGGCTTGCTGAGTACGGTCACTGAAAGCTGCGCCTGCGTTTTTAGCACTACCGCCATCCATGGCGGTCGCGCGATAGGTGCGCCACTGGGCCAAACAGTCCGGCAGGTTATTTTTGGCTTGCTCGTCATCACTCAATGTCATGATGGGCATTGGTCCGAACCTATCTTCACTGACCAGGGCTGTGCGTTTATCGTCGAGACTACGGCCGTCGGCTTGCAGGTCGTAGAACCAGACGTTTTCGGTGCTACCGCCCTTGGTGAAGAATAGGATGGCGGTGGAGACACCGGCATAGGGTTTGAAGACGCCGCTGGGCAGGCTGACGATGGCCTCTAGCTGATTCTCTTCAATCAGGGTTTTGCGCAGTTGTTGGTGGGCCTTGCTGGAGCCGAACAGGACGCCGTCGGGGACGATGGTGGCGCTGCGACCGCCGAGTTTGAGCATGCGCAGGATCTGGGCGACGAATAGCAGCTCGGTCTTTTTGGTTTTGACCATTTTCAGCACGTCGGGGTTGGTGCTGCTCTCATCCAGGCTGCCTTTAAATGGCGGGTTGGCGAGCATGATGTCGAAGCCGTTTTCTTCCTGGGCGGGCCAGTGGTCTTTGAAGGATTTGTTGAGGCTGTCCTGATAATGCACATTGGGGCTGCTGACGCCGTGCAGCAGCATGTTCATAGCGGAGACGCGCAGCATGGTGGTGTCGAAGTCGAATCCCCAGAACATGTTTTTATTGATATGACCACGATAGGGTTCCAGCAGGTCGCCGCTGTAGTGGGTGTTACCCTCTTCGTCTTTAAAGGTGCCGGCCGGTGAACTGTGGGTTTTGTTGAGGTATTCCATGGTGCGGGCGAGAAAACCGGCGGTGCCACAGGCGGGGTCGCAGACGGTGTGTTCGGGCTGCACGTCAACCATCGCCACCATCAGATCAATGATGTGACGTGGGGTACGAAACTGGCCATTGATACCGGCGGTAGTGAGCTTGCTGAGCAGGTATTCGTAGATGTCGCCCTTGATGTCGCTGTCGGTGAGCGGCAGTTTATCCACCATCTCCACAGCGCTGGTGAGCACGGATTCGTTTTTGATCTCCATTTCCGCGTCACTCATGAATTCTGCAATGTCGCCTTCCCCCATGTGGACGTTGGCAAAATGGGGGAAGACATGATCACGCAGATGGGTACGCATGGTGGCGCCACTCATGTTGATGAAGTTTTGCCAGCGCAGCAGTTGGCCGGCTTTGTCTTTGGGAAAATGGTGATCAAAGTCCTTGCCGCTGCGGGCGGCCTTGCGCTCGTTGGCAGACTCTTGCATATCGAGCAGACGGGCAAACATGAGATAGGAGATCTGTTCGATCACGGTTAAAGGGTTGGTAATACCGCCAGTCCAGAATTTTTCCCAGAGTTTGTCGATGTCGTTTCTTAGTGGGCCGGTTAGCATTGGACTTCTCTTAATTTTATCTTCTGTTTATGTGATGCTTGTGTCTGGCTGACTAGCTGGGTATTACAGAATTCGTGCCAAACGTTATTTCTTGTTAATTCAATTAGTTATACTGCTCTTGGTTTCGATCAAGATAACTTATGTTGTATTTTGGTAAGTATTTTTATCTTCATCCTGGCGTTTGCCGTTGGCGGTTCATGGCTGGGGGTAGTCTTGTTCCAGCTGAGCCAGGGCCGCTTTACCTGCTGCCGACAGGCGATATTTTTGCAAGCGGCTTTGGGGCTTGTCCGGCCGGGTCATTTCAAGCCACCCTGCCTCCAAGGCGGGTAACAGGTAGCGTTGGCGAAACGATTTTCGGTCACTCAAGCCCAAGCTGGTTTGCAGTTGTTCACGCGTCATTTCCCCCTTTAGCGCCTTTAGCATGGCGGCGACTTGGGGGCTGACTTGGTGGTCCACTTGGGGGGTGGCGCTGTTGTGCAGGGCGTCACGAATCATGGTCAGCATAAATGCAATAAAGGGCGCACTGTCTGTCTGGGCGGTGCTTTTGTTGATCGCCTGATAGTAGTCGCCCTGATGTTGGTGCACCAGACTCTCGACGGGCAGATTGGCAAACAGTGGCTGCCATTGCGTGAGCAGCAGGGTTTGCCACAAGCGCCCCATGCGGCCGTTACCGTCGGCAAAGGGGTGGATAAATTCAAATTCGTAATGAAACACTGAGCTGACAATCAAAGGGTGCTGCTGGGTGTCGGCCAGCCAGGCAAATAGTTCATTCATCAAGCGTGGGACTTGATTGGCCGGGGGGGCCATATGCAACACCTTGTCACCGGCCATCACCCCTACTCCGCTGTGGCGATAACTGCCGGCGCTGTCGATCAGGCCCAACATCAATAGCCGGTGTGCGGCCAGTAAATCAGGCTGTTTTTCAGGGCTCCAATGCGGTAGCTGTTCGTAGGCCGCCAGGGCGTTGTGGGCTTCCTGAATCTCCCGTGGCGGTGCAATCACTCGCTTGCCCTCCAAAATGGCGGTGATCTGCTCTTCATTCAAGGTATTGCCTTCAATGGCGAGAGAACCGGCAACGGTACGAATGCGGTTGATACGCCGCAGACGTAGCTGATTCTCGTCATCAAGTTGCACACTCAAACGGCCAAGACGCTCGCTGATTTCTGCTACCAGGGAAACAATCTCGCTGGTCAGAGTGAAGGGCGGCTGGTAGGCAGGCACTAGGGTTGCGCCTCTTGCTGCTTGCCCCAGAAGGGGCGCAGTAGTGTTACCAGTTCGTCGATGTCGGCGGGGGTAAATACACCATCGATACCTTCATGGGAGACGCTGGTAAAGGGGGCATCGTAAAGTTTTTCATCATCTATCACCCCGTGCTCGCTAATAAATTGCTTGAGCAAATTCATGAACTGCACTTGTTTGTGGCTGAGTTTGGGATGGGCGTGGAGAAACTGGGTAAAGTGGTTTTCTACCGCGGCTGGGTCCATGCCAATGAGTTCGCGAATAGTAGTCTGCAACTGCCGGGCGGTGCGGCCCCAGAAGTCATTGAGCACGGCCAAGTCCACACCGGGATGCTGGGTGAGGATGGTGGAGGTCAGGCTGTCCAGCTCGACAGGGGTGACGGGCTGGTTGCTGTGAATCTTCTTCAGTACCGGATTGTTGGCGAGCATCTCGTCGAGAATGGTTTTGATGCGGCGGCGGTATTGCAAGGCCTCGGTTTGGTTCATGAGGCTGGTGTTGCGCTCGGCCTTATAGATTTCACCCTCTTCTTTTACGCCTGTGGTACTGACGCCAGCCCCTGGGCCGGTAACGGTTTGGCGGTATTTCATAATGCCGCGTAGTTCCAGGCGCATCCATTCCAGGGATTCCATGGTCGCGTCGTTCCAGAATTCAGCGCTTTGTACTTTGTTGATTACTGCATCCTTTTGGCGGACGGCCTGAATGTTGATGGCCAGCCGACTGAGTTCTGCCAACAGCAGTTGCTTGAGGTCGTCAAAACAGGCGGCCTGTTGGGTAAAGCAGGTTTGCAGCTCGCCCACCAAACGGTCAAAGGCGATGGCGTCTTTATCGCGCAATATGCGACTGCCCATGAGCGGCGCAACCACATCTGCCAGGGTTTTACGGGTGTGGGCATCCATCGTCTCTAGCGCATCGGTTTGGCTGAGTTGGTGAATGGTACGCAGGTGGTGTTTGACGCTGATACTGGTTTCAGGCAGGTCTTGTATGTCTTGCCGTAGCAAAGGGCGCACGGTATCGAATGCGCCACGGTGGTTTTGTTTGAGCGCGACTTCAAGCAACTGCAGACGCACCTCGAACAGGTGTTGCAGCAGTGACTTGCCGGTGTGCTCTTCTACTTCCTTATACTCTTCTTCGAAAAAGGCGAAGTTGCCATAGTGATCGAAGATGTAGAACTCGGTTTTATCTTTGCCCTCGCCAAACAGATTGGGACAAAGGCGCGTACCGCGGCCAATCATTTGCCAGAACTTCACCCATGAGCGCACTGGCTTGGCGAAAACAAGGTTGACCACTTCGGGTATATCAATGCCGGTGTCGAGCATATCGACAGAGATGGCGATACGGAAATCATCCCCGGTTTTGCCCTTTTCTTTGAATTCATCAATGAGCGCATCGGCACGGGTGACCTTGTTGTGGATGACCTTACAGACCTTGGTGCCGTATTGGGGGTAGAGTTTGGTGAATAATTTCTCTAGATGTTCGGCATGGCCTTGGCTTTGGGCGAAGATGATGGTTTTACCTACCAGGGAGCCAGTAGCATCTTTGATGCCGTTGTCGATAAGGTTTTCCAGAATGATGCGATCGGTGTCGGCACTGTATATTTTGCGGCCGATATCTTTGCCTTTGATGGTGGTGACCTTAGCCTCTTCTTCGCCTAAATCCTGTTCCAACTGACGCTGCTGTTCTTCGTTGAGGTCGTTGTAGTGTATGCCTTCGCGGAGAAACTCTGTGGTGACGTCTTTGACGCGAAACGGCGAGAGATAAGGTGGCTCGTTTTTGATGGCATCATCGAGGCTGTATTCAAAGGTGGGGTCTTGTTCCTCGCAACCAAACAGATCGAAGGTGTTGCGGGCAATGAATTTCACCGGCGTGGCGGTAAGGCCCAGCTGTAGCGCATCGAAGTAGAGAAAAATCTCGCGGTATTTGTTGTAGATGGAGCGATGGGATTCATCGGCAATGATGAGATCAAAGAACCCGATATCCAGCTGATGAAAACGACCCATCATACCGGGATAGGTGGCTACGTAGATACGGGCGTTAGGGTCGATCTTGTTGGTTTCACCAATCACACAGCGCGGCTCGCTGGGTAAATAATCTTTAAAGGCATTATCAGCCTGACGGCGTAGTTCGCGGCGGTCACATAGGAACAGTACCCGCTTGGCCCAGGCTGTACGGGTAAGTAGTTCACTGATAGCTATGGCTACACGGGTCTTCCCTGTGCCTGTGGCCTGGACGATAAGCGCCTTGCGTTGTTGCTGCTGAAAACGACTGGCTACGGCCTTGATGGCTTCAATCTGATAAGGCCGGCCAGCAATCTCTAAATTAGGATTATGTTGCTCAAGGGTCTTGTCACGATAGTTGCGCTGGTAGATGAGGTATTTCAAGCTCTCTCGACTGTAGACCCCATAGACTTGGCGATAGCTGTTGTACTGACAGTCATCCCAGAGGTAGGTTTCATAACCATTGGTGTAGAAAATAACGGGGCGCTGGCCTGTCATTTTTTCAAGGCCGTCAGCATAAATTCGGGCCTGCTCTCGGCCTATCTGTAAACCTTCAACGCTGGATCTTTTGGCTTCAACCACGGCAAGGGGTTTACCGTTGTCATCCCACAAGACGTAGTCTGCTCGCCCTGTGCCGCTTGTTGTTGGTTGATGCTCAACTGGATGCTCCAGTGTGACTTGTTCTTTATCTGAGATATTCCAGCCCGCCTGCTCGAGCATGACATCAATGAGCATTTGCCGGGTTTTGGCTTCATCCCATTGCAGAGAATCGGCAGTTTTCTCACTTTGTTGGCGCGATTGTTGGCGCTCTGTCTCGCTGGATTCTTGCTGTGCTTGTTGCGCCTTGGCATTGGCCTGATCGAGCTTATCCAGCAAGTCATCGACTTCCTCCGCTTTGCTGTTCAGTGCATCTTTGTATTCACTGACGCTTTGTTGAAGCTGCTTTAGCTCGACACGTTTGTCTTGGATGATTTTAAAGTCTGGAATTTGTGAACGAGTTAGGCCGTGGTATTTGATGCCCATGTAGCTGACGAGCTGATAGGCGATACCCAGCGCTTGTAACGCTGTGCTTAAACCACCTTCTTTGCCATGAGCAGTTTCATTCCCTTGTTTACGCAGCAAATGGAGATAATTGATTAGGGTCTTATCAACAACGGCAATGAAGCTATCGGCAGTCAGTAGGGCGTAGAAGTCTGCCTGTGGAATAAAAGGTAGTCTCTCCTGGAGATGGATAGCTCGGGTAATCGCCTCTGCCAGACTACGCAGCCGTGTTTGGGCGCTACCAGGATCAATATGCAGAATCGCTTCAGCATAGCCACCCAAATCAGCCAACTCCGGACGATAGGGACGAATAAATTCAAAATTTTCAGACTGCATTGTCATTGTGTTTACCATACCCCCACGCATGGCAAGTGCTGTACCAAATCAGGCATCAACACCCAGCTTTTTTAATCTTTTATCGAATGTCTGGTAGTTGTTGTAGCCAAGTAGCTCGGCTGCCTGTTTCTTTCTTTTGCCGGACTGCCGCCAGGCCTTTTTTACGTAATGACGTTCTACATACTCAACAAGCGCTTGAATATTAAAACCATTCCCAATTTCTTTATCTAACAGCCCAGTCTCTTTTTTAGGCGCATTGAGCATGGATTCTTTCATATCTATATCGGATATTTTCTCGGAATTTGTCCACAGAGTTGCCCTTAACAAGGCGGCATGTAATTCACGAATGTTGCCGGGCCATGCGTGATTGAGGATAACGTTTTTTGCGCCAGGAGAAAGTTTCTTATGTTTATAGCCTGGTTGGCCAGCGGCCTCGTGATTTATCCGTTCCAGCAGTTTTTCGGTCAGCAGTGTCAGGTCGCCCTCCCGTTCTCTCAGAGGAGGAAGCTGGAGTACGCCGATGGCTACCCTGTAGTAGAGATCTTCTCGAAACTGGTTATCCGCAATGGCTTGGGCAAGGTCCTTATGGGTGGCGGCGATAATGCGCACATCCACTTTGTGCTCTTTGGTGTCACCCACCCGTGTGAGCGTGCCTTCCTGAAGGACTCGCAGGAGGCGAACCTGAGCATCAGCGGGCAGCTCACCAAACTCATCTAAAAACAGCGTGCCACCATTGGCTTGCTCAAACACCCCTTGGTGATCTTTTATGGCCCCGGTAAATGCGCCTCTAACGTGACCAAACAGAGTGGAGTCTATGAGTTCTCTGGGGATGGCACCGCAGTTTACCGGAATGAAATTTCGTGATGCTCTCGGGCTTGTGTTGTGTATGGCGCGCGCAAACAGCTCTTTACCTGTACCTGTTTTACCCTGAATAAGCACCGGTACATCCCTCGCCGCAAGTATGACTGCCCGTTCTTTAAGCCGGTTCATCGCTGGGTTTTGGGAAATAATGGAATCAAACTCAGCAGTGCTCGGCGCAGCATTCGCCATCAGACCAGTGAGCTGGGTGGCCGCACGGGTTGTCAGCTCAGGCAGGAATTCGGCTGCAATGTCGAAGGGTAGCTCTACATCCTGCACGCCCTGTTCAACTGAGGACTGGATAAAAGTGACTGGATAACGGGTTTTACCCAGCAATATCCATACTGCCTGCATAGCTGGGGTGCCGGGGCTTAGCAGAATGCTGGTTTTGTTGACTACTTCTAACTGCCAAATATCTTGTAACATTGCGTTGGCAGCTTGGTAGATGTCTGCAAAATCAATCGGGGATGAAAGCTCGACGTTGCGGGCACTGATTTCAGTCGCCACTTGGGATTGAATCCAATCCAGATAGGGAGTGACTTCCTTCTTAGGGTAGTTGTAGACCAGATGCGCACGAGCAAACTTTCTTGCCTTCAGTGTAGAAAGCAAAGGGCCCAAGCCATTGTGATGCTTTGGGTGTTTTGGATGCGCTTGGAGATCGTTGCCCCCAATCCAGCTGATTAATACATGTTCCATTGTCACTTGTCAGGCCCCACCGCCCGCTCAAATAAGTCGCACACATCACACCGAAAGTATTCGCACAGACGATCCAGCACCTCTAACTCCACACGCTGAGCGGTTTCGTGATACAGGCGCGTAATCGTTCCTCGATTGATTCCAGTATCTCGGCACAGATCAGAAATCTTGAGCTTCCGCTCGCCCATAACGCGTGATAAATGGCATTTAATCATTTAACTCGAAGCTCTTGTCTTTAGCACTTACATAGATAATAGTCGTATCTATATAGATAAAACTTAATCTTCTATAGGTTATTTTGCTTGTATTTAAGCATTCAAGCAAGCACATAGCCACAAATATCAGGGATATTCGTGTTCGATGAAGATGCTGTTTTTTGTAAACAGAACAAATTTTTGAGTTGGCGATCAATTTCCCTCTTGCAAATCAAGTGGATCTTGGCCTAGCCTGATACCTGTTTTACCCGCTGAGTATTCAGCAATCCCTTGTTGGCCCAGCCAACACCCTCGCGCCTCTCCGAACCGTGAAACAGGCGCAGTGACCTTCGGTCACCGGTTCATCTTCCAAACCTAGTTTTCCAAACCCTGCCGGGGAGCATTTCCCCGCTATGGGAAACCTCTCTGTGCATTTTTCTATTACCAACTAAGAGAGGTGTTTTATGAATATCGATGGCGTTTTAACCATTCGTACGATCAATGGCTCTAACGGGCCTTTTAATGTTGGGCGTTTGATTACTGATCTGGGCGAGTTTTCCGTGAAGGATACTTTGCTGGAGCAGTATGAGGAGGGCCGTTATGAGGGGAATTTCAATATCACGCAGATATTCCCTGCGTCTTACTTCGCCGGTGGGCGTTTTGTGGTTGAGGTTCGGGCTACGGTCAAGAGTCTGAATCTCGACGGTGTAGATGATCTCAAGCCGGAGGATACGGCGGTTGCTTCAGAGCCTGATCCTGCGGATGACCACCCTGCTCCCATCAAAGCCACGGCTGCTGATAAACCTGAACAACAGGTCGAAGCACAGACTGACGGTGACACTTCAACAGATGAAGACAGTGATGAGTCGCTGTTTGGAACGCTGTGGCCACTGGGCACCCAGGTCAAATTGGACCCCACTGTGGATCGTTTGAAGTTCCGTCTGCAACGTAATCGTCTCAAGGATCTAGGTTATACCTTTGATCCACGAGAGCAGATTTGGAGTAAGACCACTACTCATTAATCCTTTCACTAACCCAGCCGGGGAAAGTCGCCCGGTGGGCGCTTTCTCCGGTGACAGGAGAAGCTTATGAATAAGTCATTAATGCAAATCGATGTGATCCCTGATCTGTATGTCGATGCCGCGTTGGTCGATGCCTACGACAAACTGTTGTTTCTATCCCTCTGGGGCCGCGATACCGCCATTCAGGAGTTTCTGGCCGGTATTTCCTTGTCCAATGTGGAAGGCGGGATTAACAGTTTTTTCTTGTCCACCGGCATTCGCCATACCGGCGATCCACTGCGCAAACTGGTGCAGATTGGTGAGGCCAAGCGGTTAAACCACCACTCAGGCCGTATGCCTGCCAGCAATGTTTTTGGTGGTGATATGGCGCATTTGTGGGTGTTTGATCGATTGGTTACCGACCCCGATCTGGCTAACCGTCGCACCATCGCGATATCCAGAACGGACGATGCGTCGGCAACCACTGACAAAGCGGTTGCCCATAGCCGACTCTGGCAGTTAACCAAGGCGATCTGCCACCTGCCGCTGCTCGACCACTGGGCTGACATTGTCATCAAACGATTCTACGACCGAGAATGGATCAAGGACTTCAACGGTATCGGTGTTAACGGTGCCCTGATTGATCTGAGCCTGGCTGAAGAGGTCGAAGATGAGATCAGCACTTTAATCAGAGACGGCGTACTTGCCCTCAACTAGCCCCTACCCTTCGGGGGCTTCCTTGATAATCCAAGTACTGGGTTATCAAGGAAGGTTCTGAAAGTTCCATCGTGGCTACTGCGATTCAGTAGCACCTTGCTGATTTTTATCAGCGCCCCAGCGTCTCTTCGAACTGTGCAACAGGCGCAACGGCCATCAGGTCGTCAGTTCATCGTTTAATTCATCCATCCACCTGCGGGGTAACTCATACCCTTCGGGGTCATGGTGCGCCTCGCTTTATTTCACATTCAACGAGGAGAAACACCATGGGTTGGTTATTTACTCAAGGCACTGCCAAGGCCGATATCATCCGTAAATTAGTCTCTAAAGAGGAAAACGACAAACGTCGTTGGGAGACGATTGCTCACTGTGTTCGCGGCAACGTGCTGTGGGCCGTGAATCAGATCACCTACAAACAGGATAACCGGCAAGAGCGTTTTATTGTCTGTTACCTGCTGCGTAGCTCTAAAGACTGTGGCTGGGGATACAAGGACATGACTGAAAGCATGTTCCCTTATCAGTTCTCCTGCCCGCTCAAGTACCTGAATATGGTGCCTGTCGCCAATGAAAACTGGCGGGCCGAAGTCAGGGCTTATCATCAACGTCGTAATCGAAAATTCCAGATCGGTCAGAAGGTCGGCCTGGTCAATGCGTCCATCCCCTGGGTGGTGATTACATCTACCAAACCCTTGTTGGGTATCTATGCCGGACTGCGTTATCGCGTGCCCCGGCGCATGTTGGGCGATGTAATCGCGGCCTAGCGCTTCAATCTTTCACAACCCTACCGGGGAGCATCTCTCCTCTGTTGGGGCGGTGTCTCTCCCGGTTAATTCATCAACTCAGAGGAGAAACACCATGGCATTAATGTTTCAGCGCCTGGCGCGTAATTTCATCAAGAACGGCTACTTTCCTACCGATGCCGATACCCTGTCGCGGGTGCTGTCTGCATTGACCGTACGCAAGACCGGGCAGCTACGCATCCTCGATCCCTGCGCCGGTGAAGGCACGGCCCTGGCCGAATGCAAACACCATCTGGGATCGGACAGGACGGAGGCATTTGGCGTCGAATACGACAAAGAACGTGCCTGGCACGCCAAGCAGATTCTGGATCGCTGTATCCATGGCGATGCTCAGGACTGTGTGCTCGGCCAACGACAGTTCGGTCTATTGTGGCTCAATCCACCTTACGGTGATCTGGTGTCTGACAAAGGCAGCACTGGTGATCGCTTCGGTGGCAAAGGCCGCAAACGGTTAGAAAAGCTGTTCTACAACCTCACCGTATCGTCGTTGCAATTCAATGGTGTGATGGTGCTAATTATCCCCCGCTATACCTTGGACAAAGAATTAGTGGGCTGGATCAGCAATCACTTTCACCGCATCGAAGTTTTCAAGGCACCGGAGCAGCAATTCAAACAGATCGTTCTGTTTGGTGTGCGTCGTCGTACCAAAGAGGCAAAGCACGACAACTCGGGAGCCAAAGAGCGGCTACAGGCTATCGTCAACGGTGAATTAGAGCCGGAGATACTGCCGGAAAGCTGGACAGCGGAACCCTATGTTGTACCCGCCTCGCTGGGCAACGATGTCAAATTCAACTACGTGAAACTCGACAGCGATCAGTTGGCGGATGAGATCAAACACAACCCCTGCTTATGGGACCAGTTCGATCTCAAGTTCCGCTCGCTGGCTCTGGAAACTTCACGCCGACCGTTACGGGCCATGTCCAACTGGCATCTCGCCATGGCATTGGCTGCCGGACAGGTCTCTGGCGTGGTTCGCTCTCAGAGTGGACAGCGGTTTCTAATCAAAGGCGGCACACACAAAGAGAAAGTCAGATCGGTGACCCAGGAGATAGACGAGGATAACCGCCTCACCTCCACCACTGTACTGACTGACCGCTTTGTGCCCGTTATACGCGCTATCGACTTCACCCCTGGCCCCGACTACGCACGCGTAGTTGAGATCAGATAGGTACTTCACCCACCCCTGCGGGAGAACAGCTCTCCCGCTTGGGAGCACCTGTTTCTCCCATCACCATTTACCAAGGAGAATCAGATGTCAGTACACAACTTCATTACCCAACACGGCGATGCTGAGATCGTGGTAACGATGGGATGGGATCGTCCTTTACGAGGATTTTTCATGACCATTACCCGGATCAAGCCATCACCTGAAGGTGACACAGAAGATGATGAGGAACACTTCCTTTTCAACAATCTGGAACAACACATCACTCATCCAAACGATATCAACGGTTATCTGTTTGAGCTGGAGCATCGGGGTATCGATGTGCCGGTACAAATGACCAGCGAAGTCCTGATGGATGGCGCGAACGATGTTGGCAACAAAATCGTCGATCACCGCTATGTGAATGGCAAATATGTAATAGAGCAAACCATCTAAATCACAAAGCACTAATAGAGCACATTACTTCAACCCACTACAGGGGCAGTTTTTCCCCTGTTGGGGACTTCCCTTTTCTTTTTTTCAATGTAAGGAGACAGCAGTCATGAATGCAGTTGCAGAAACAATCCAAATCGATGAAACCGATGCGGAGACAGAAAACCCCAGTGTAATCCCGCTTTCGCAGTTCGTAACCGAGTTTGGTGACGATCTGTTAACAGCGGTCTCACATCAAAACCCGCCGGTCTACGACGGCATCCCCAATACCCATCGCGAACTGGTCATGGATGGTCTCAAACGAGATCCCTTCGATGCCCAACGCGATGTTGTACAGGCGGTTACCCGTTTACTGGTCGATGAGGCGGAAAAAGCCGCCATCATCAATGCAGAGATGGGCACCGGCAAAACCATGATGGCTATCGCAACAGCGGCAGTCATGTACGCAGAGAGCTACCAACGTTCCTTAGTCATTTCACCACCCCACCTGGTCTATAAGTGGCGGCGAGAGATCCTGGAAACGATACCCAATGCCCGAGTCTGGATACTCAATGGCCCGGACACCCTGTGCAAGCTGCTCCAACTCAGGGCGGCGCTTAATTGCAGGGAATCCGATTCACCGGAGTTCTTCATCCTCGGTCGAGTGCGGATGCGCATGGGTTCCCATTGGCAACCCGCCTTTGCCGTTCGTAAGGTGCATACCCGTGTACCTATCGAATCCGGTAATGAGCGTTCCGCCACCATCATCGAAACCGAGGAGCTGGTCAGTTGCCCCCGGTGCGGTACCATCGTCAAAGACAGCGAAGGCAATGCACTAACGCCCTTGCTGTTTGGCCATGGTTCGGTGCGTCAACAGTGGTGCGAGTGTTGTAGTGAACCACTGTGGACGTTGATCCGGCCTGGCAGTCGGCAGAAATCCCGTCGGGAGCTGCTGGTGGAAACGATGTGTCAGTTACCCACCATCGGTAAAAAAACGGCGGATCGTCTGATCGGGAGTTTCGGAGAAGAACTGCTCTCCGGAATGTTGGAAGACAATCTCTACGAGTTCATCAACCTGATGGATGACGAGGGAGAACTGGTCTTCACCGACAGACAAGCCACTCGCATGGAGCGGGCCATGGCATCACTTGAAATCTCGTTTGGGCAAGGCGGTTATCAGCCCACCGAGTTCATCAAGCGTTACCTACCCGATGGCTACTTTGATTTGCTGATCGTCGATGAAGGTCACGAGTACAAAAACGACAACTCAGCCCAAGGCCAGGCCATGGGTGTGTTGGCCAATAAAGTGCACAAGGTGTTACTCCTGACCGGAACGCTCATGGGCGGTTATGCGGACGACCTCTTCTTTCTGCTGTGGCGCATCATGCCACGGCGAATGATTGAAGATGGTTTTCGTTACAACCTCAAGAGCGGCAGCC
>Ga0316207_10001449_pt1 | contig 29027 bp, 33 predicted proteins | sample 6weekpyrite_MG_FD_204943 | JGI IMG/M metagenome (GOLD analysis project Ga0316207, IMG submission 204943) | Microbial mat bacterial communities from mineral coupon in-situ incubated in ocean water Damariscotta River, Maine, United States -... | ecosystem: Environmental > Aquatic > Marine >...
TTCCATACTATTAAAGGTGGAGCAGGCTTTCTCTCAATTGAACCAATGGTAGAAACCTGTCACGTATCGGAGGATATATTTAATATTCTCAGGCAGGGTGAGCGTATCGCAAGCTCCGAATTAATGGATGAAATCCTGACTGCACTCGATGTAATCAATGTCATGTTTAATGATATCCAGTCAGGCAATGACCCTGCACCTGCTGATCAGGATTTGCTGGCACGCTTAAGAATTTATGCTGTACCCGGTGATTCAGAACCAGCAGCAGAGCCAGAACCTGAGCCTGTCGTATCAGCGCCAGAACCTGAGCCAGAGCCAGAACAGGAATCAGCAGAAAGTACTGATAGTGCATCAGAAGATATCACCGATGATGAGTTTGAAGACTTGCTTGATCAGTTGCATGGTAAAGGCAAACACGGCGGTAACCCGGTCGAGGAAGAAGCCGAAAAAGCAAAAGAAAAGGCAATCGCATCGGATGGCAGTGAATTAATTACTGATGATGAATTTGAGTCATTATTAGATCAGTTGCATGGCAGTGGAAAGCCTGGCGATAGTAAAGCGGCTCCTGAACAGCCCGCTGCTCAAAACAAAGAAAAAACAGAGCCGGTTAAACCCGCTGCGTCCTCTGCAGACAGTGAATTAATTACTGATGATGAATTTGAGAATCTGCTGGACGAAATGCATGGCAAAGGTGCCGGACCAACATCCAGCCAAGCAAAAAAATCATCTACACCGCCACCACCAGCAGCCAAGAAAGCAGAACCTGCTGCTGTAAAACCGACTGCGGCTCCGCCGGCAAAACCACCTGCGCCGCCAAAACCACCTGCTGCTGATACGAATAAAGCACCTCCGCCGGCACCTAAAGGTGAAACAACCGTTCGTGTTGATACTGAACGACTTGACGATATTATGAATCTGGTTGGCGAACTGGTATTGGTCAGGAACCGTCTAGGAAAACTGCAACAAGACATGGGTATGGGCGATTCCGAGATCGGTAAGGCAATCGGTAATCTGGATATTGTAACGGCTGATTTGCAAACCTCTGTAATGAAAACACGTATGCAGCCGATTAAAAAAGTATTCGGCCGTTTTCCCCGTGTTATTCGTGATTTAGCCAGAAGTCTGAATAAAGACATTGCTCTGGAAATGATTGGTGAAGAAACCGATCTTGATAAAAATCTGGTTGAAGCTTTAGCTGATCCACTGGTGCATCTGGTGAGAAACTCGGTCGACCACGGTATCGAAATGCCGGATGATCGTGAAAAAGCGGGTAAGCCGAGACAGGGGACCGTTATTCTGGCAGCGGAGCAGGAAGGTGATCATATTCTGCTGTCAATCGAAGATGATGGCGCGGGAATGGATCCTGACTTTTTACGCGGACTGGTTGTTAAAAAAGGTCTGATGGATAAAGAGAGTGCTTCTCGTCTTGAAGATAAAGAATGTTTCAATCTGATCTTTATGCCGGGTTTCTCGACCAAAGATCAGATATCTGATATTTCAGGTCGTGGTGTGGGTATGGACGTTGTTAAAACACGTATTACACAACTGAACGGGCACCTTGATATCGATTCTCAATTAGGCAAAGGCACAAAACTGAGTATCAAAGTACCTTTAACATTGGCCATTCTTCCGACGCTGATGGTTAAAATTGGTGAGCATGCATTTGCTCTGCCGTTATCAATGGTACGCGAAATTATTGAACTGGAAACCAAGCCTCAAAATGTCATTGATGGGCAGCCTGTTATCATGGTACGTGAAAGAGCGGTGCCATTATTTTATCTTTCAAAATGGTTATTACCGTATGGTGAAAAGGCAGAAAAAGGCGAAGGTGAAGGTCAGGTTATCATTGCACAGATGGGCAGCCAGTCTGCTGGTATTGTCGTTGATGCTGTTATCGGGCAGGAAGAAGTGGTTATTAAACCTTTAGGTGCATTTTTGAGTAGCTCAATCGGTTACGCAGGCTCTACAATTACCGGTGATGGAGGTATTGCATTAATCCTCGATCTTGGCAATTTGTTTAAACACAGAGCGGTGAAAGGCTTTTAATTAAGCGTTTAGCTTTTTTTAAATATTTATTTATCTATTTTTTTAGGGTCTGCGAATAAAGATGGCTGTTAAAGTTTTAATTGTTGATGATTCTGGTTTTTTCAGAAGACGGCTGACTGAAATCATAAGTAGTGATCCGTTAATAGAGGTAATTGGTAGTGCAAATAACGGGCAGGAAGCCATTGATCAGGCAAAATTACTGAAGCCTGATGTTATTACTATGGATATAGAAATGCCAGTTATGGATGGTATTGAAGCAACTAAGAAAATTATGCAATCAACACCAACCAGTATTCTTATGTTTTCTTCATTAACCTATGACGGAGCAACCTCTACTTTAAAAGCGCTTGAAGCTGGAGCGGCTGATTTTTTACCAAAGCGCTTTGAAGATATTTCAAATCAGCGTGAAGAGGCAATTGGTTTATTACTGACCCGAATTAAAACACTGGGTCGGGGCAGTCAGGCTGCATTCAAACCAAGAACTGTAGCGACACCGGTTACAACAAAAGCGACTAAAGAAGTTGCAAAACCACGACCGGCAACACTACGATCATTTGATGCATCCTCAGTACAGTTAGTGGCAATTGGAACTTCAACGGGTGGACCGGTAGCATTACAGACGATGTTAACCAGTATTCCTGCAAATTTTAAAGCACCGATTCTGATCATTCAGCACATGCCACCTAAATTCACAGAAGCTTTTGCTAACCGTCTGGATAAACTTTGCAAAATAACGGTACGTGAAGCAAAACAGGGTGAAAAACTGGAAGCAGGTGTCGCTTTGATTGCGCCGGGTGGTATGCAGTTAGATGTCATGAAACAAGGCCGTGATCTGACTGTAAAAATAAAAGAATCAACAGCCGGTCAGAATTATAAACCCTGTGTGGATGATACATTTGAAAGTGTTGCGACGGCATCAGGCGCTAAAACACTGGGAATAATACTGACTGGTATGGGTGCCGATGGGCGTGAAGGTTGTCGTCGTCTAAAACAGACAGGAGCTACTATCTGGGCGCAGGATGAAGAAACCAGTTTAATTTATGGTATGCCTGCTGCTGTAGCACAGGCAAATCTGGCAGACCAGATCCTGGCCTTGCCTGCAATGACTAAATTGCTGGCTGGATAAAATAATAACTGGGATACATCGAAATACCATGGATATAATGACTATATTAGGATTATTGTTAGGTATTGGCGCTATTATTGGCGGTAATGTACTTGAGGGTGGTCATCTTTCATCATTATTTCAGGCAACGGCATTTTTAATTGTTATTGGTGGCACAATCGGGGCCGTGATGGTGCAGTATTCATTACCGGTTTTTTTGCGTGCTATGCGAATGTTAAGCTGGATTTTTGTTGCTCCGAATATCGATTTATCAATTCACATAGAAAAGATTGTCAGCTGGAGTAATATTTCCCGAAAAGAAGGTTTGCTTGGACTTGAAAAGTTTCTTGAAACTGAAGACACGCTTTTTATTCGCAAAGGATTGCAGCTGGTTGTTGATGGCAATGAACCGGAAACTGTAAGAACCATTCTTGAAGTTGATCTGGATGCGAATGACAGGGCCGGAAAATTATCGGCAAAAGTGTTTGAATCAATGGGAGGTTACAGTCCTACTATTGGTATTATCGGTGCAGTAATGGGGCTGATACATGTTATGAGCAATCTGGCTGATCCAAGTAAGTTGGGTGAAGGTATTGCTGTTGCCTTTGTGGCAACTATTTATGGTGTGGGTTTTGCAAATTTAATTTTCCTGCCGGTAGCCAGTAAATTAAAAATGATTGTGAATGAACAGACGCAGCTTAATGAACTCATTACCGAAGGTATTATTTCAGTTGCAGAAGGTGAGAATCCCAGAAATATCGAAACGAAATTGCAGGGTTTTCTGCAATAGAGGGCTGATATGTCACGACGAAGAAGAGAGGAAGAAGAACCGGAAAATCATGAACGCTGGTTAGTTTCATACGCAGACTTTATTACTTTGTTATTTGCATTCTTTGTCATGATGTATTCGATATCTTCTGTTAATGAAGGTAAGTACCGTGTACTTGCAGACTCTATGGTTTCAGCTTTTCAGACAGTGAATGATGACCCCAGTGTGCAGGCTACCCCGGTTGTCAGTAAAACCCCTATTCAGATTGGTAAGACGCCTAAAATGCTGGCACCCATTCCTGAGAAAGTGTCAAGACAGGATGCACAGCGTAAGGATAAAAAGTCACCGTCAAAACTTAAAAAAAATATCTCTGATAGCCTGAAAAAGTGGGTTAATAATGGCGAGGCAAAAATTAAATCCAGTAAATTATGGGTTGATATAGAAATTAGCTCAGGTGTTTTATTTCGAAGTGGTAGTGCGGTATTATCAGATAAGGCACGGGAAATATTAGAGCCTTTAAGTTACGAGTTATTGGGTAATGAAGCGCCTGTTTATGTTTTAGGTCACAGTGATAATGTACCCATTTATACGCAAAAATATTCGTCTAACTGGGAATTATCAGCAGCACGTGCCGTCAGTGTTGTTAACTTGTTTGCCAGTTTAGGTTTAGACCCGGATAATCTGGGCGCTATTGGATTTGGTGAGCACCGTCCGTTAGCTGATAACGCTACAGCAAATGGCAGAAGTAAAAACCGCCGCGTTGTCGTCAGAATATTTAAAACTGATGATATTTTTTCTGAAACTAATAATACTTCTAAAATACAATGAAAGTCTGGGCAGTAGCAAATCAAAAAGGTGGCGTAGGTAAAACAACCACAGCCATCACTATGGGTGGAACGCTAAGTATGCGTGGTAAACGCGTATTGCTGGTTGATCTTGATCCGCATGGTTCTATGACCAGTTATTTTGGTCAGGATCCGGATGAACTCGAGCCGACTGTCTATGATTTGTTTCATAAAACAGCCACACCTGAACAGGTTGTCATTAAGACACAGTATGACAATTTATCATTTCTGCCCGCATCCTCGGCAATGGCAACACTGGATCGTCAATTAGGCACGAATGGTGGTATGGGGCTGGTGATAAAAAATTCATTAGCTTCTATTGCAGATCAATACGATTATGCTGTTATCGACTGCCCGCCAGTATTGGGTTTGCTGATGGTCAATGCACTGGCCTCCTGTGATCATTTGTTAGTTCCGGTTCAAACCGAATTTTTGGCGGCAAAAGGGCTCGAAAGAATGGTTAATACGCTGAATATGATCATTAAGGCACGCAAACAGAACATTAGTTATAGTATCGTGCCCACGTTTTTTGATCAGCGTTTACGGGCATCTCATGATACATTGAAACAGTTAAAAGAAACCTATAGCGATAAAATATGGAATGGTGTGATTCCAATTGATACCTTATTTAGAGAAGCCAGTCGCCGGGGTGTGCCGCTGTCGATTGCCAGACCAAGCAGCAGAGGTTGCAGAGCCTATGGTTACTTATTAGATTACCTGATAGAACGGGATGAAACTAAAACGGAATTAGCGCATGACTGACCATTCGTTCAGCAATCAGAAATCAGCTCTGGAAGAATATTTTGAATCATTATTAGGTGATGAGGAGGCAGAGAGTACGCCTGTTCCTGCATCATCGGCAGAGGCAATTTATGTAGCAAAAGAACCCCTAACAACCCCTGCCGAGCAGGTCGTTAGTGATACTTTGGATGTTGCAGAGTCGGGAAATAGTGATAAAGCGATTGTAGAGCCAGCACCAACTGCTGAACCAGAAAAGGCACAACCCAGTATTGCGGATATGCTGGCAAATGTTGAGCAAGTTGCTGCGACTGAACCTCATGTTGATGTGCTGACTCAGTCAAAAGAGTTTGCGGAACCCGAACCCGCCGCAGACATTGTGATGCCAATGCCGGCGATAGCTGAGCCAGAGCCAGAAGTTGTTGTGGCTGAGGTTGTTCAGGAAGTTGTCGAAGAGGTTGCGCTGGAAGTAGAAGAGGTCACCGAGGTTGAAGAAGTAACGGCAGTGACTCAGGTGGCTGAGCCGGTACAGCAGCTTACTGGTCCACCAGAATGGGCTGAATCAAAGTTTCAGTGTCTATTATTTGAAGTGGGTGGGCTGTCACTGGCAGTGCCCCTGGTTAAACTTAATGGTGTGATTCCCTGGACAGAAAACGTCGTTGAAACGCCGAATCAGACAGACTGGTATCTGGGTGTATTAATGAATCATGGCAATAAAGTTGAGGTTATTGATACGGCAGTGATGGTATTGCCGGCAGAACACCGACAGGAAATGTCAGCTGAGCCGGCTGAGCGCCTTAGTCATATTCTATTGGTTGATGACCAGCGCTGGGGGCTTGCATGTGACTCAATTGGCGAGGTGGTCTGGCTGAGTAAAGATGATGTCAAATGGCGTAGTAATAAAACTAAGCGTCCCTGGTTATTAGGTACAGCGATAGAGCATATGTGTGCGGTCATGGATACTGAGGCATTCGCTGATATGTTGAAGGGCAGTAAATAGCCGAATCAAAGCGAACTACTTGAATTTATTACAATTGTAAGCATAAATTATCACTCTGCTCTGGTGTTTCCGGCAGAGTAGACTACACTCTGAATATTAATACTGTTATGTATTAACTTATTTGGCATATATCGTGCAGATTAACAACTGATGCCAGTTTAGTGTAAATTTTTTGACGCTAGGTCTGGCTTGAAAGGCGGGTAAACAAAATGACAGATGCTGCTATCGGCACAGAACCACTACAATGCGTAACATTTCATCTGGAAGGTGAGATCTATGGCATTAACGTGATGTTGGTACAAGAAGTACTCAGGGTAACTGAAATTGCACCTGTTCCCGGAGCACCGGATTTTGTACTGGGTATCATTAATTTACGTGGTAATGTGGTAACAGTTATCGACACGCGGAAACGCTTTGCTTTACCTGCTAAAGAGATGGATGATTCAACACGAATTGTCATCATAGAATCTGACCAGCAAACGGTTGGTATTGTGGTGGATGGTGTCTCTGAAGTTGTTAATGTAAGCCGAAATGAAATAGAAACAGCACCGAGTGTGGGTAATGATGAAACTGCCCGTTATATCGAAGGTGTTGTGAGTCGTGGTGAAGAGTTATTGATCCTGGTTGATCTGAACAAGCTACTTACCGATGACGAATGGCTTGATGTAGGCGCGCTTTAGAAAACATTCAACACAGTGCCACTCGTGGAGTAAGCCATGAACGCACTGTTAGTAATAACAAGTCTGATACTTTTGTTTGCCATGATCAATCTGCATTTATGGCATCGCAGAAAACACAATACACTTAATCTATCAGCATCTTCCATCGCTAAAAATTCTGCCGGAAATTTTCTGACCGAGCTGGATGCCATGCGGGCCGGTACTATCGGCTTGGGTGAGCGTCTGATAAAAATGGAACGAAAAATGAATGCATTAATTCAGCGTATCGAACAGCTGGAATTAGATGCGGGTGGACAGAATTCTTACGCTCAGGCGATCAAACTGGTGAAACAAGGTATTAATAAAAAGGACTTAATGGATACTTGTGAGTTGTCAGAGGTAGAAGCAGGATTGTTAATGATGATGCATAAAGAAAAGAAAGAGTCTCAGTTTAGACATTAACGGGTTTAATGTCTTTTAAATTTTACTCATAAGCGCTGGTATTCACCCTCTGATGTGGCTAGTGGTAGCCTTTGATTGTTCTTTTGAGAGTAAAAATCGACGCATTAATACTAAATACAATTCGATAGCTCAATCAAATTTAAATCCGGGTCTCGAATATAAATTGAAATAAGTCTGCCGTTAGCCCCCGTTCTTTCGACTGGCCCATCAATAATATTGATTTCAGCTTCACTTAATTCATTAATCATTTGCTCAACCGGCGTTGAAACAATAAAACATAAATCAGCTGAACCTGAGGTTGGTGAGTTTGCTGCAGGCAGAAAAATATTATCTGCCTGATGCAGATTGATTTTCTGTGAGCCAAATTTCAGGGCATGCCGGTTCTCACCGAAAGTGATATGTTGCATGCCTAAAATATCACAGTAAAACAGCACTGATGTTTGAATGTTATTAACTGTGAGAACAAGGTGATCTAATGATTTAATATCCATATCTTATTTTTTTAAAAAGTGTTTTTATATTCTTCTTCTGAAAAACCAACCAGTATTTTATTGCATGCTTCAATGACCGGGCGTTTAATAATGCTGGTTTCAGCTGCCATAATATCAATGGCCGATGTTTTGTTAATGCTTTCTTTAGTTGCATCATCGAGTTTTCGCCAGGTTGTACCGCGGCGGTTTAATAATATTTCCCAGTCGACCTGCTTACACCAGTCTTTTAATTTGGCCTTGCTGATGCCGTCTTTTTTATAGTTATGGAAGGTGTAGTTAATGTCATTGGCTTCAAGCCATTTTTTTGCTTTTTTTATGCTGTCGCAGTTTGGGATACCATACATAATTACTGACATTGTTGTCTCCGTTAGTTATACATAAAAAAGGGCGCCGTAGCGCCCTTAATCTCAACCAGCTTTTGCTTAGTCGATTGAACGTAGCAGTTCGTTAATGCCGGTTTTGCTTAATGTTTTAGCATCAACCTGTTTAACGATAACTGCGCAGTACAGGCTGTAAGTGCCGCACTTAGATGGCAGGTTACCTGATACTACAACTGAGCCTTTAGGGATGCGGCCGTAGGTGATTTCACCGGTTTCACGGTTCAGAATTTTTGTGCTCTGACCAATGTAAACACCCATTGAGATTACTGAGCCTTCTTCAACGATAACGCCTTCAACTACTTCTGAACGTGCGCCAATAAAGCAGTTATCTTCGATAATGGTTGGTGTCGCCTGTAACGGTTCTAAAACACCACCGATGCCAACGCCGCCAGAGAGGTGAACATTTTTACCGATTTGTGCACATGAACCAACCGTTGCCCATGTGTCTACCATAGTGCCAGAGTCAACGTAAGCACCGATGTTGACGTATGACGGCATCAGTACTGTGCCAGAGGCGATGTATGAGCCAAAACGTGCCGTTGCTGGTGGTACAACACGTACGCCAGTTTCACGGAAGTCTTTTGAGTTCATATCAGCAAACTTTGACGGGCATTTATCGTAGTAGTTAGTGAAACCGCCTTTGATAAAGTCGTTGTCATTAATACGGAAAGACAGCAATACGGCTTTTTTCAGCCATTCGTTTGTGACCCATTCACCATCTTTCTTTTCAGCAACACGTGCTTCACCTGAATCCAGCATTGCCATAGCCGTGTTAACGGCATCGCTAACGTGTGCTTCAGCATTGCGAGGTGTGATGTCGGCGCGACGTTCGAAGGCTTCTTCGATAATTTTTTTGATGTCTTCCATCATTTTCTCCGGTTTATTGATGTCGGCCATTTATGGCTGGCCGACACAAAATTGTTAATTAAGTGATTCGATAAATTGCTTAATGCGGTTGGCGGCCTCGATGCATTCATCGAGCGGCGCTACCAGTGCCATGCGGATATGGCCGGCACCGGGATTAAATCCATTATTATCGCGGGACAGGTATGAGCCTGGTAGCACCGTGATATTTTGTTGGGCGAACAGTTGCTTGGCAAATTCCTGTTCGCAGATCGGTGTTTTCAGCCAGATGTAAAAGGAAGCCGCTGGCATTCGAACATCGATAACGGGCGATAGTATATCGAGAACTGCCTCAAATTTCTCTTTATAAAATGCGCGGTTTTGTCTGACGTGCTCTTCATCCCCCCAGGCGGCAATGCTGGCGACCTGGTGAGTGGGTGGTAAAGCGCAGCCATGGTAGGTGCGATATTTGAGGAAATCAGCCAGTACGTCTGCATCGCCGGCGACAAAACCTGAGCGTAAACCGGGCAGGTTAGAGCGTTTTGACAGGCTGTGGAAGATGACGCAATGCTTGTATTCGCTGTTGCCCATTTCACTTGCCGCTTCTAACAGGCCGGCAGGTGGCAGGTTCTCATCAAAGTACAGCTCTGAATAACACTCATCTGAGGCAATAATAAACTCATATTGCCGGGCTTTTTTGATCAGTGCTGTCAGCGTGGTTTTATCGATCACAGCACCTGTCGGATTGCCTGGCGAGCAGATATAAATCAGCTGACAACGCTGCCAGACCGATTCAGGGATTGCATCAAAATCGGGTAAATAGTTATTTTCTGCGCGGGTATCGTAATAATAAGGCTCAGCTCCGGCCAGAAAAGCAGCCCCTTCGTAAATCTGATAAAACGGATTGGGCATTAATACCAGCGGTTGCTCATCCGTTGTTGAGTCGATAACAGCCTGAGCAAAAGCAAACAGTGCTTCGCGCGTGCCGGCAACTGGCAGGATATTTCTTTCAATATCCACTGTATTGGCAGCCAGTTTAAAACGCTGCTGTAACCAGTTTGAAATGCTCTGGCGTAATTCAGGTGTTCCTTTGGTTAACGGATAGGTATTGAGTTTGCCCATCGCATTGACCAGCGCTTCGACCACAAACTCAGGCGCATCGTGCTTAGGTTCACCTATTGATAACGGAATATGCTTTAGAGAAGCCGGTGGCGTTTGCCCGGCTTTAAGGGCATTAAGCTTTTCGAATGGATAAGGGTGCAGTTGTTTTAAATCAGGGTTCATTGATCTGGGTATTCTGGGTTACTGGAAACTGGCTGGTAATATTCCAAGGCTAGTTTATAAAAGTCGGTTATTATAGGCGATTAAGCGGCTCAATGCAGTCCTGAAGAGTTTTTGGAGGAAATATGTCTATTTTAGGCATACATCATAGTAGTGTTATCGTTAAAAATACGACGCGGTCAGTGAAGTTTTATAGTCAGATTCTGGGGCTGGAAGTGGATCATAGTCGCCCCGATATTGGCTATCCGGGTGCCTGGTTAACGGTTGGTCAGCAACAAATTCACTTACTCGAGCTGGATAATCCTGATCCGGTTGATAATCGACCTGCCCATGGGGGAAGAGACCGCCATGTGGCTTTAGTGAGCGATGATTTAAATGAACTTATCATACGTCTAGAGCAAAATAGTATCACTTTTACCTTGAGTAAGTCAGGGCGTAATGCATTATTTTTCAGGGACCCGGATGGTAATGCTGTTGAGGTGATTGAACAAGCCTGATAGTTGTATTGTTATGTTTAACCTTGATTATTTTTTATGTCATTGCAAATGAAAAACCAGCAGTAAAAGTAAAGACTTTTAGCGAAGTCAGTGGCGTTAAAATAGATAAAAATATGAGTGCTAAAATTGATTGCACCCATCATAAGTTATATCTGCAAAACCAGAAGGGCGTAACCGAGTATAGTGTTGTTCTCAAGTAAATTTAGAGAAAAATCATTGTTTATTGCGCTCTGTTAAGAATACCTTTACATCGTTTTGATGTTGCCAGATGAATGTGATAGTTTGTTAAAAACGGATTAAACAAGCCAATATTAATGATATCTTTAAAAACGACTGATCTTAGTTGTATTCGCGATGACCGCCTTTTATTTGAACAGTTAAACATTGATTTGCTTGCCGGTCAGTTGTTATTGGTTGAAGGTGAAAATGGCAGTGGTAAAACATCATTGCTGCGTATTTTAAGTGGTATCCGTTTGCCTGAGCAGGGAGAGGTTATCTGGCAAAATCAGCAGGGTGTTGTTACATCGGTTCATGATCAGGGTGGTTACAGCGGTGAAATGGCTTTTCTTGGTCATCAGGATGGCAATAAACTTGATTTAACGGTTTTTGAAAACCTATCTTTTACTCAGTCTCTTGCTTTAAAAAATACTGATGGCATTGAAGAGGTTCTGAACAGAGTTGGTCTGGCATTGTTCGATGATATCTTTGTATCCAATTTATCTGCTGGCCAGCGCAGAAGGCTGGCAATTGCACGTCTGTTATTATCCGGTGCAAGTTTATGGGTGCTGGATGAGCCGTTTACAGCGATGGATACAAAAGGCATTGCGATGGTTGAACGAGAAATCGAATTACATCTTCAAAAAGGTGGGCTTGTGGTGATGACTTCGCACCATAGTGTTTCGTTAAATCCTGAAAACCTGATAAAAATAAATTTAAGTCAATGAATCAGTCATCATTAATAAATGTATTCGTTGCTTTAGTAAAACGCGATTTGCTGCTGGCATTGCGCCATCGAGCTGAATTATTTAACCCGCTGATGTTTTTTGTTCTAGTGGTTACTTTGTTCCCGCTTGGAACCGGAGCCGATAGCAAATTATTACAGACCATGGCACCGGGAATTATCTGGGTGGCTGCATTACTGGCAGCAATGTTGTCACTTGATGCAATCTTTCGATCTGACTTTGAAGATGGTTCTCTGGAACTCTTATTATTAAATCCTCACCCAACCAGTATGCTGGTATTAGCAAAGGTTTTTGCGCACTGGCTGGTAACTGGTTTGCCATTAATTATTGTCGCACCATTACTTGCTGTTTTTTTAGGGCTGGACTCATCATTAACCGGCTTACTGCTTATAACTTTGCTACTGGGTACACCGGTACTGAGTTTAACAGGAGCTGTGGCAATCGCATTAACGGTCGGACTGAAGCGAGGCGGCATTTTATTGTCACTACTGGTATTACCGTTTTATGTGCCGGTTTTGATTTTTTCAACTAATGCCATTGAAATGGCGGCATCTGGATTGCCGGTGATGGCTCAACTATGGATACTGGCCTCGTTATTAATTCTTGCCATTACTTTAACGCCGTGGCCAACTGCGGCTGCACTAAAACTGAGTTTAAGCTGACATGATGAAGTTTATTCATAAAACCGCTTCGCCACCTTATTTTTATAAACTGGCGGGGCTCTGGCAACCATGGCTGGCTGCTATCACTGTGCTGTTATTATTGGCAGGACTATATGGTGGTTTAATTTATGCACCGACAGATTATCAGCAGGGTGAAAGCTACCGGATTATTTATATTCATGTACCCGCTGCATGGATGTCTTTATTCATATATGTAGTGATGGCAGTAACAGCTGCGATTGGTTTGATCTGGCGTATAAAGCTGGCTGAATCTGTAACGGTTTGTAGTGCGCCAATAGGTGCAGGATTTACCTTGCTGGCATTAGTGACCGGTTCACTCTGGGGTAAACCAATGTGGGGTGCGTGGTGGGTATGGGATGCACGTTTAACCTCGGAATTAATTTTATTGTTTTTATACGCGGGTGTTATGTCTCTTTATGCAGCCATTAGTGATAAACGTGTTGCAGGCAGAGCAGTGGCAATACTGGCATTAGTGGGTGTCGTTAATATTCCTATTATTCATTATTCTGTGGAGTGGTGGAATACCTTGCATCAAGGGCCAACAGTGACAAAGTTTGATAAGCCTTCAATTGATTTTCGTATGCTGGTGCCGCTGTTAATAATGGCGCTGGCATTTAAAGTATATTATGTATGGTCTCTATTTATGCGATTACGCGTAGAATTGCTGGATCGTGAGCGTAATACTCAGTGGGTAAAATCTTTGTTGATGGATAATAAGGAATAATGATGCAAGACTTCTTTTATATGGGAGGTTACGGACTTTATGTGTGGGGCTCATATGCAGTCGCAGCGATTGTTTTGATCAGTAATATTGTTCTGCCAAAGTTCCAGCATAAAGCAATGTTAAAAAAATTAACTAAAAAACTACAGCGGGCAGAGAAACTAAGATGACACCGGTAAGAAAAAAACGGCTACTTTTAATTTTTTTAATGATTGCAGGAGTAGCGACTGCTACAACATTTGCATTGAAGGCATTTAATGAAAACCTGATGTTTTTCTTTTCGGTGACTGATGTAGTCAATGGTAAAGCACCATCAGCTAAAGATTTTCGTCTGGGTGGTATGGTAGTTAACGATAGTGTTAAGCGTGAGCCGAAAAGTCTGGCCGTGATGTTTGATCTTACTGATAATGCTGAAGTGATAACAGTTTTTTATGATGGCATCTTGCCCGATTTATTTCGTGAAGGGCAGGGTATTATATCCAAAGGGAAATTACGCGCAGATGGTGTGTTTGTTGCAGATGAGGTGCTTGCAAAACATGATGAAAACTATATGCCGCCTGAAGTAGCAGAAAGCATGAAGGCTAAACCTAAAGCTGAATGAAAATATAAATTTTAAAAATATTTTGCATTAAACTATTTAATGGCTTTTAGTAACAGTCATTTATTTAAGGAAACTCGATGATTCCCGAAATTGGACACTTTGCGTTAATACTGGCACTTTGTATGGCGGTATTTCAGGCTGTCCTGCCGCTGATCGGAGTGGCAAAAAATAACCTCAATCTTATGTCGATTGCCAAAACAGCGGCAATCGGGCAGTTTTCTTTCATGACAGTTTCTTTTGTAGTACTGCTCTATTCATTTGTCGTTAATGATTTTTCTGTGTCCTATGTTGCAAACAATTCAAATACAAATTTACCTTTGCTGTATCGCATTTCTGCCGTCTGGGGTGCGCATGAGGGCTCGTTATTATTGTGGGGCTATACACTGGTTATCTGGACAGTGGCTGTTCTGATTTTTTCTGATAGTTTGCCAGCTAAAATGGTAGCCCGTGTCGTTGCCGTTTTGGGTATGATCAGTATTGGCTTTTTATTGTTTTTATTACTGACTTCCAATCCTTTTGAACGCCTGCTGCCAGCAGCGATAGAGGGCCGTGATCTTAATCCATTATTACAAGATCCCGGGCTGGCATTTCATCCGCCGATGTTATATTTCGGTTATGTCGGTTTTGCTGTTCCGTTTGCCTTTGCTATTGCAGCCATGTTAGGGGGGCAGCTTGATGCGGCCTGGGCCAGATGGTCGCGCCCATGGACAACTATTGCCTGGGTGTTTTTAACACTGGGGATTACGCTGGGTAGCTGGTGGGCATATTATGAGCTTGGCTGGGGTGGCTGGTGGTTCTGGGATCCTGTAGAAAATGCCTCGTTCATGCCCTGGTTAGTGGGTACCGCTTTATTGCATTCATTGGCCGTGACAGAAAAACGTAATGCCTTTAAGGCCTGGACCGTGTTGCTGGCTATTCTTGCTTTTTCCTTGAGTTTGCTGGGCACCTTTCTGGTTCGCTCTGGGGTACTCACATCGGTACATGCCTTTGCAACCGATCCGGCGCGTGGTGTTTTTATTCTGGCTTTTTTAGTCGTTGTTATTGGTGGTTCACTGCTGCTGTACGCAGTACGTGCACCAACGATTAAAACCACAGCGCAGTTTTCTTTGTTTTCAAAAGAAACTGCGCTATTGATGAATAATGTTTTGTTGTTAGTGGCAATGGCCAGTATTTTATTGGGTACATTATATCCATTATTAATTGATGCCTTAGGTTTAGGGAAAATATCAGTAGGTCCTCCATACTTTAATAGTGTCTTTGTACCATTAATGATACCACTGGCATTATTGTTGGGCGTCGGTATTGTCAGTCGCTGGAAAAAAGATCAGACCAAGCGAGTATTTTCTGATCTGAAAATGACGTTATTAATGACTGTGGTTGTTACTGTTATATTAGGTTTTGCTTTAGTTGAATTTAAACTACTGGCCTTGATGGGTTTGTTTTTAGCAGTATGGGTGTTTTTATCAGCAGTACATTTATTCGCAGTAAGATTTAACCGAAATAAAAAACTTCTCCAGGCATTGTCAGAAATACCAGCCAGTTTCTATGGTATGACAATAGCCCATATCGGTATTTCGGTATTTATTGTTGGTGTTACGCTGACCAGTCTCTACAGTCAGGAAAAAGATGTCCGTTTAGAGCCGGGGCAAGCTTATACATTAGGTGAATACACTTTTGAATTCATTGCTGTGCAACAAGTTCAGGGGCCAAACTATACAGCTAATCAGGGTAAAGTACTGGTTAGCAAAGACGATAAAGTATTGTCCGTGTTGAAACCTCAAAAACGAATTTATCAGGTTCAAAAAATGCCAATGACGGAAGCGGCGATTAATGCTGGTATTACGCGTGATTTATTTGTTGCACTGGGTGAGCCACTTGATAAACAAGGAGCATGGAGTGTACGTTTATACGTTAAGCCGTTTATTCGCTGGATATGGATAGGTGCTGTCATTATGTCACTGGGCGGTTTGATTGCAGCGACTGACAGGCGCTATAGAAAAAAAGTTTCTGTTAAACAAAAAGAAAATCAGAAAAACACTAATCAGGAGGCTAATGCGTAATGTGGCGCTACTTGCTTCCGCTGGTTTTATTTAGTGTTCTGGTTGTTTTTTTGAGTATAGGATTATATCTCGATCCTAAAAAAGTCCCGTCTCCTTTGATTGGTAAACCGGCTCCATCTTTTCAGCTACCGGAGTTGCAATACCCAGATCAGGTCGTTGTACCGGAAAGATATAAGCAGAAGGTCTGGCTATTAAACGTCTGGGCTTCATGGTGTGTCTCCTGTCGTCAGGAACACCATGTTTTAAATCGTTTAGCTAAGGAGTATAACGTCAATATTGTTGGTCTCAATTATAAAGATAAGCGAGCAGATGGTATTCGCTGGCTTGAACAGCGCGGTAATCCATATATTGCCAATGCATTTGATGAGAAAGGCAGAGCGGGGATTGATTGGGGGGTTTATGCTGTGCCTGAAACATTTATCATCGACCATAAGGGGTTTATTCGTTATAAATATACAGGGCCTGTTAGCCAGATGGTGGTGGAAAATGAGATATTGCCATTATTGAGGAAGTTGCGCAGTGAAGTCGGATTATGAAGACCTTTAGAATTTTATATTTCTTATCCTTTATAGTTTTGTTTCCGGCTACTGCTTTCTCTGGTGTGGAAATTAATGAGTTTTCATCGGCAGAGCAGGAAAGAGAGTATAAAAAACTGGTTAATGAATTGCGGTGTCTTGTGTGTCAGAATCAGAATCTGGCAGATTCAAATTCTGAGCTGGCGCAGGACTTGCGAAAAGAAGTTTATCAGATGCTGGAAAAAGGCAATAGTAATGATGAAATAATTGATTTTATGGTAGCTAGGTACGGTGACTTTGTACTGTATAAACCGCCATTTAAACCCGTCACCTTTTTATTATGGTTAGGGCCTTTTGTACTTTTGTTTCTTGCTGTTCTGGTGGTGGCCTATATGATAAAGAACAACCAGCAGGCTGAAGTGGTTACACTTGATAAAGATGAGAAGCTTCGGGCGGAAAAACTACTCAATGCAGATGCCGAAAATAGGAATAACGAAGAATGACGATGTTTATTTTTATTGCTGGGCTCATGATAATGGTCGCAGTTGGTTTTATATTAATGGCGATACTAGGCGTATCGCGCATAAAAAATATCAACCCAAATGACCAGAATATTGCGATAGCAAAAGAACGGCTTACTGAATTGGATGTAGAGTTTGATAAAGGGCTGTTAACAGATGTGCTGTATCAGCAACAAAAAGATGAATGTCAGAAATCTCTGCTGAGTCATATTACAGAGAGTAAAACTATATCTGATCAGTCGTGTCTTTCTAAGATACAAATGTTTTTTATATTACTTTTAATTCCAGCACTGGCAGTGCCCTTGTATTTCTCACTAGGAAATACTAGTGTGTTAGATGCAATGATGGGTAAGAGTATGGCTTCTTCTACGCACCAAAAAGATTCCAGAGTATCGATGAATGATGCTCTGATCAATCTTAAGCGAAATCTTGAAAAAGATCCGACAAACATAAAAGGCTGGCATATGCTGGGTCGAAGTTATTTGACAATGGAACGTTATGCCGAGGCTGCAGATACTTATAAAAAATTACATCAAATCGTAGGTGACGAAGTCAACGTGCTTTTACCATATGCGGATGCTTTATCGATGTCGAGAAATGGAAAAATAAGTGGCGCACCCTTTGAACTGATTAAAAAAGCACTGAGTCGAGCACCGGATAATATCACGGCATTATGGCTGGCGGGTATTGGTTATAGTGAGGAAGAAGAGTATCAGCTGGCTATCGATCACTGGGAAAAACTGCTACCTTTATTAAAATCTGATCATGCGTCTCAAAATAAAATACATGCGTTAATTGCAAGGGCGCAACAATACCTTGTTCAGTCTGTTGATACGATGGCTGGTGACCAGAACAATCAAAAGACTGCAGTTGGCGATGCTGCATCAATAAAAGTGACTGTTAGTTTGTCTGATGATTTTAATTCGAAAGTAAATGCAGATGATATGGTCTTTATTTATGCTAAAGCCGCTCAGGGTCCGCCGATGCCACTAGCTGCAGTCCGTAAACGCGTTGGTGATCTGCCGGTCACTGTGATACTAGATGACAGTATGGCAATGATGCCACAGATGAAATTATCTTCTTTTAATGTTGTTGATGTCGGCGCAAGGATTTCAAAAACGGGTTCGGCTATGCCGCAGCCCGGTGACTTGCAGGGCATGATGACATCGATTAATCTGAATCAGATAAATCAGCTTGAGGTTGAAATTAATTCGGTCAGATAGTGCTTAAAAGATGTTGTATGAGGTTTTAAATGAAAAACTTAATATCAATTATATTTTTATGTTTAACAATCTTTATTGTTCCTTCATTGGCGTTCAGTCAGAAAAATATTCTTCATACTAAATCAGGTGACTTATTGTTGGAACAGGTTGCCGAAGGTTTTTCTGTGCCATGGGCGATGGCATTTATTTCAGATGAAAAATTGATAATCACTGAACGTGAAGGCCGTATTCAGCTGCTCAATATAAAAACTAATAAAAGGCAGTTAATTAAAAACACACCTGACGTTTTTGCAGAAGGTCAGGGTGGTATGCTGGATGTCAAGCTGTCGCCGGATTATACATCCACAGGCTGGATATATTTCACTTATGTTAAAGAGCATGATGATGAAGGCGTGACTGTACTGGCAAGAGCAAAATTGCAGGCTGGTTATTTTAGTCACTGGCAGGATTTGCTGATATCCAAATCAGCAACGGCTACTGATTATCATTTTGGCAGCCGTATCGCTTTTGACGAAAAAGGACATGTTTTTTTTACTATCGGTGACCGTGGTGAAAGACCAAGCGCGCAAAATTTAATGAATCATGCCGGTTCAGTATTGAGATTAAAGCTTGATGGTTCTGTTCCTGTTGATAATCCCTTTAGTAAAAGTAAAAGCGCGTTGCCGGAAATCTGGAGTTACGGGCACCGTAACCCACAAGGCTTGTCTTATGATTATAATAATAAAAAACTGTGGCTGATCGAGCATGGTCCGCGCGGTGGCGATGAAATAAATCTTGTAGAAGCGGGTAAAAATTACGGCTGGCCAATTATCTCTTATGGCAAAGAATACTGGGGTCCGATCGCTGTTGGCGAAGGTACGCATAAAAAAGGTATGCAGCAACCTGTTAAAACATATGTTCCATCAATAGCGCCGGGCAGTTTGCTATTCTATTCATCGGACACAATTACTGACTGGAAAGGAAGTTTATTTTCAGGTGCGCTAAAACTAAGACACATTAACCGTGTTGTTTTGGATAAAAAATCAGGTGCTGTGCAGGAAGAGCGTTTACTTGAATCACTGGGTGAGCGTATCCGGGCGCTGGCTCAAAGCCCGGAAGGGTGGTTGTACTTTTCTACTGATAGCGGCAAGATTTTTCGTCTTCGTCCCCGATAATTGTTTTTATAATATTTTACTTTGGCCTTAAGTTGTCCGTTAGGAATAGCTAATATAACTCGCTGTTCAAACGGATTTTTACAACTGAATCTGTTTTCATCGTGCTTTGTTTTACGCCATATTAACAATGAATAGAATGCAAATTATTGAAGTTGCTTAATAGCAAATATCTCTTATATGTTTGTATAGACACGCTTTAAGAATTTACGCATGAACTTTAAATATAAGTAACTATGAATAGTCTAATTTGTTGGAATTGCTGAGAGTTATTTATTTCTTGATTTGATGTATATTTGTGCTATAAAAAATAGATACACTTTGTATAATTTTATGAAACACTCTTAGGAAATAGCATAATAGTAATGCGACACACTATATTTTTATCATTATCGTTAGCTATTTTTTGGTTGCTTAATTCCGGGCATAATACGGCTCTTATGTTGTCACTGGGTGTGGCTTCTATTGCTCTGGTTTTGTATATTGGGCATCGAATGGATGTGATTGATCATGAGGCTCAGCCCTTACATATCACGCCACAAATACCGGGCTATTATGCCTGGTTAATTAAAGAAATCATTCTTTCCAATATCCTGGTTGTAAAACATATCTGGCTTGGCAATAAAACTATTTCCCCGACCTTGATGACTATTACAGCCAGTCAAAAAACGGATATAGGAAAAGTCATTTATGCTAACTCTATTACATTGACTCCGGGTACAGTGACTGTGAATCTCGACGGTGATCAATTTATGGTACATGCTCTGTTAAGAGACTCTATTGAAGACCTGAAAACCGGTGACATGGATCGCCGGGTTACTCAACTGGAAAATTAATGCTGATAGCCGCAACGATAGCCATTCTTGTAGTCATGATAATGTCGATTGTTCGAGCCGTCATGGGGCCTACATTTTATGACCGTATACTTGCTGTTAATATGTTTGGTACCAAGACGGTTTTACTCATTTCGCTATTAGGCTTTGTTATGGGACGGCCTGAATTTCTTGATATTGCTATTGTCTATGCGCTCATTAATTTTATCAGTGTGATTGGTGTATTGCATTATTCTGACTCCTCTGTATTTAAACGCAGTAGCCAGCAGAAAAAATAATGGAAACGAATTTATAATGGGTAGCTTAATGGATATCAGTAGCGCAGTGTTTTTACTGATAGGCAGTTTTTTGTGCGTATCCGGCGGCGTGGGTATTCTGCGTTTCCCGGATTTCTATACTCGAATGCACGCGGCTGGTGTAACAGACACTTTAGCTACCGCGATGATTTTAATCGGACTAATGCTGCAAAACCCCGACGGGCTTGTTGTTCTGAAACTCATCATAATTTTGTTAATGACCTTATTCATCAGTCCGACGGCAAGTCACGCTCTTGCTAGTGCTGCCGTACATAACGACTTAAAGCCAGTGCTCGATAATAATGAGAAGGTGAAGACATCGAATCCCTGATTGACATTGTTTTACTGGCTTTTCTGGTGACCATAGCTATTGCCATTGTCAGGATGAAAGACTTGTTCGCGGTTATTATGCTGTCAGGTATTTATGGTCTGTTATCGGCTAGTTTTTTTGTCGCCATGGATGCTGTGGATGTCGCTTTTACAGAAGCATCGGTGGGAGCAGGGATTTCCACTTTACTCATGTTAGTAGCGATTACCATGACGGGTCGTTCCGAACACCCCGTGCGACATAAACCTGTATTGGCTTTAGTGGTGGTTATAGTAACCGGTAGCTTGTTGATCTACGGTACTCTCGATATGCCATATTTTGGTTCAGTAACAGCACCGGTGCATCAACATGTTGCACCACAATATATTAATGATTCGATGCAACAAGTGGGTGTGCCTAATATCGTGACCTCGGTACTTGCAAGTTATAGAGGCTTCGATACTTTTGGCGAGGTGGTTGTTATCTTTACTGCTGGTATGGGGGTGTTGGCTCTTTTATCGGTGGTACGTCGTCCTAAAGGCATTGCTGAGATTGATTCACTCAATAAATCAATGCATGAAGAGTACTTAGTACTTCGCATTGTCGCCAAAATGCTGATTCCTTTTATTTTATTATTTGCTCTTTATGTTCAGTTTCACGGAGATTTTGGACCCGGTGGTGGTTTTCAGGCCGGAGTGATTTTTGCCGCGGCCATTATTTTGTATAGCATGCTGTTCGGCATGAGCACCGCACGTCGGGTCATTAATCAGTCACTTATTCAGTTGTTAGCTGCCATCGGGGTACTGCTATACGGTAGCGTAGGTGTTGTTTCGTTGCTGGAAGATAAACACTTTCTTGATTACAGTGCTTTATCGGCTGATCCGATTGCAGGGCAACATCTGGGCATACTATTAATAGAGTTGGGAGTTGGTATCACAGTAGCATCGGTGATGATCATTATCTTTTTCAACTTTGCAGGTCGCAAAAACAGCGAACAGAATCAAGAGAGTAATGAATCATGATACTGGGGCTTTATAATTACTGGATTGTGGTGGTGTTGATGATGATCGGGTTTTATATCGTCATCGCTCATGGCAACCTGATCAAAAAAATTGTGGGTCTGACTATTTTTCAGACTTCTGTTTTTATCTTTTATATCAGCATGGCTAAAGTCGAAGGTGGTACTGCACCGATTCTGGCTGAAGGAATAAAGCAATATTCAAACCCCTTGCCACATGTCTTAATTCTTACTGCCATTGTCGTTGGCATTGCCACGACAGCTTTGGGGCTTGCACTGGCTGTGCGGATTAAAGAAGCCTATGGAAGTATCGAAGAAGAAGAAATACAAGAAAAGGATAACCTGGATTGTTAGCTCATTTGCCTATTTTGCAGGTGATTGTGCCGCTCATGGCGGCACCTTTATGCCTGTTTTTAACACGCTCACGTCTGGTATGGTTGTTCGCCCTTATAGCCAGTGCTTCAGCCTTCATAATCAGCAGTCTTCTGTTACAGCAGGTGATGGCATCGGGCACGATTGTTTACGAGCTGGGCGGCTGGGATGCACCCTGGGGTATTGAGTATCGTATCGATCAGCTCAATGCTCTGCTACTACTGATCATCTCTGCTGTCAGTACGGTTGTGCTGTTTTCCGCCCATGCCAGTATACAAAAGGAAATCCCGGCTGATCGACACAGCCTTTTTTACATATTGTATTTGTTATCGCTGGCAGGAATGCTTGGTATAGTCGCTACTGCTGATGCTTTTAATGTGTTTGTTTTCCTCGAAATTTCCTCTCTGTCAGCCTACGCTTTGATCGCATTGGGTAAAGACAGGCGTGCACTCTGGGCCTCATATCAATACTTGATTATGGGTACTATTGGCGCTACTTTTATTTTGATCGGCATTGGTCTGATGTACCAGATGACTGGTACCTTGAATATGTATGATCTCTCTCAGCGATTACCAGAGGTGGAAAATACACGAACTGTATTTACCGCTTTTGCTTTTGTTATCGTTGGTGTCTGTCTAAAGTTGGCGCTGTTCCCGCTTCACCTCTGGTTGCCTAATGCCTATGCCTATGCGCCTTCGATAGTCACTGCTTTTTTTGCGGCGACAGCAACAAAAGTCGCGGTCTATTTACTCATTCGTTTCACGTTTTCTGTGTTTGGCCTTAGTTTTTCTTTTACCGCGCTGCCTTTACAGGTGTTGTTTGTGGTATTAGGTGTTGCAGGAATATTTGTAGCTTCATTTGCTGCTATTTACCAAAGCAATGTCAAACACCTGTTTGCTTATTCAAGTATTGCTCAAATTGGTTACATGATAGTTGGCTTTAGTGTCAGTACTGTAACAGGTTTAATGGCAACCTTATTGCATTTGTTTAATCATGCATTAATGAAGAGTGCGCTATTCTTAGCACTGGCTGCAGTGGTCTATCGTATTGGTAGTGTTCAATTGAATCAGTTTCACGGTTTGGGACGACAAATGCCTTTTACCATGGCAGCGATAGTAATAGGCGGTTTAAGTTTAATCGGTGTGCCATTGACAGTTGGTTTTGTTAGTAAGTGGTATCTGGTTTTAGCGACCCTTGAAAATGGCTGGTGGCCTGTGACGGTTCTAATTCTGTTAGGTTCGCTGATAGCCATTGTTTATGTGTGGCGTATAGTCGAGGCTGCTTATTTTAAGCCAGCGTTAGCCGGCAGTGAAAGTATTAAAGAAGCGCCGTTATCATTTCTGATCCCCGTCTGGTCTCTGGTTATCGCCAATATTTATTTTGGTATTGATACGCGCCTTAGTGTTCAGGTGGCGCAGGCAGCGTCTCAGAGTTTGTTTGGAGTAAGTCCATGAACATTTCTCTGGAGACCATGTTACAGCTCAGTATTATTCTGCCTATGATTGCAGTGCTGGCTATTGTAGCGACCGGGCGTAATCCAAACTTACGGGAAGGCGTGACGATAACTACCAGTTTAGTACTGCTTTATTTTGTGAGCATGCTTTATCAGGGTGTCGAGCAGGGGCAAAGCATCAGTGTTCAATGGTGGGAAGTTTTACCGGGTCTGCAATTAAGTTTCAATATTGAACCACTGGGAATGATTTTCGCTCTAATTGCCAGTTTTCTCTGGCTTATTACAACAGTCTACGCCATTGGATATATGCGTAGCCATGAGGAACAAAATCAAACCCGCTTCTATGCTTGTTTTGCCATCGCCATTGGCAGTGTAATGGGTATAGCTTTTGCTGCAAACCTGTTTACTTTGTTTATTTTTTATGAAGTACTGACTTTGTCGACGTATCCATTGGTGACGCATGCAGGAACCAAAGATGCCAAAAAAGGCGGGCGAATTTATCTTGGTATTTTACTTAGCACTTCGATAGTTTTCTTTTTATTAGCGATAGTTAGTACCTGGTTTGTAGCGGGTACTTTAGATTTTAAACAGGGTGGTGTCTTTGATTCAAATGTAAATACAACTGTTGCTGGTGCAATATTGGTTCTGTTTATCTTTGGAATCGGTAAAGCAGCTATTATGCCTTTTCATCGCTGGTTACCTGCCGCCATGGTTGCGCCTACGCCAGTTAGTGCTCTGTTACATGCGGTAGCAGTGGTCAAAGCCGGCGTATTCACCATTTTAAAAGTCTGTACGCTTATTTTTGGTCTTGATTTACTGTCCGTATTACCAAGCACGCAGTTTATGCTTTATTTGGCGGGTGCGACTGTTTTGCTGGCTTCACTGGTTGCTATGCGACAGGATAATTTAAAGGCACGGCTGGCATACTCGACAGTGAGTCAGCTGGGTTATGTCACTATCGGTGCATTGTTGGCGACATCTTCCGGTGTGATCGGTGGCTCGATGCATATTGGCATGCATGCGTTTAGTAAAATCACTTTATTTTTCTGTGCCGGTGCAATTCTTGTGGCTGCCCATAAAACTAAGATAAGTGAAATGCATGGTATTGGTCGGCAGATGCCAATTACTATGGCAGCCTTTTTAATCGCTACTCTCAGTATTATTGGTGTACCACCTACGGGTGGAACATGGAGTAAGTGGTTCCTGTTGATGGGAACGATGGAAACTGAGCAATGGGTTATAATGGCGGTGCTCGTTATTAGTTCATTGTTGAATATCGCCTATCTATTACCAATACCTTTTCACGCGTTCTTCTCAGGTGATAAAGCACAATCATCTGGAGCTGGGATTAAAGAGGCGCCGCTAGCCTCTTTAATAGCCCTGTCTATTACTACTGTGGGTTGCGTGGTTTTATTTATCTATCCTCAATCTCTTTATGAATTGGCTGCTGCCATTCTGAAAACACCGGGAATCATTTATGGGAACTGAGAATAAACACTGGTTAGTTAGACCGAGGACTGTGTACTGGCTTTGGCGAGGAGGTCTGCTGCTGTTAGCACTGTTAGTGTTGGCTGACTTTTTTATTCATGCTCACGCTAGTTTTGAGATTGATGGTAGTTTTGGTTTTTATTCCTGGTATGGGTTAGTTACCTGCATTGGCATGGTGCTTTTTGCAAAGGCACTAGGTATCTTTTTGAAGCGCAAGGACAGTTATTATGACAATGACTGATTTCCCGCCAGGCCTTATCTTGCTATTTGGTGCTTTCCTGCTGCCAATGGTAGGGAGAAATGCTAGATCTGTTTTAATCCTTGGGCTGCCTTTATTGACGTTAGGATTAATATGGAGTGTGCCAAATGGATCATTCGCACTGATGTCTATATTCGACTACCAGCTGGAGTTGGTGCGTAGTGATCCTTTAAGTCGTCTGTTCGCTACTGTTTTTTCCATTATGGCATTTGTTGGCGGGCTTTATGCGCTTAACCAAAAGAAAGTAATGGAGCTGGTTGCGGCTTTTGCCTATGCTGGCGGCGCAATCGGAGCAGTCTATGCAGGAGATATGATTAGCCTGTTTATTTTCTGGGAGATAATGGCGGTAGCTTCTACCATGGTACTGCTCTCAGTAGGTAGTCAATTCAGTATCCGTGTCTCAATGCGTTACTTTATGGTTCATATGCTTGGTGGCTCACTTTTATTAGTGGGTGTATTGATGCACATTCATGATTCAGGATCCACTGCATTCACCGCAATGCAGCCCAATAGCCTAGGTACTGTGTTAATCCTTGCTGGTTTTCTTATTAATGCTGCGGCGCCACCTTTATCGGCGTGGTTATCTGATGCCTATTCTGAAGCTTCGTTCAGCGGCACGGTGTTCCTTTCTGCTTTTACCACTAAGACAGCAGTGTATGTATTGCTACGTGGTTTCCCAGGGGCAGAAATTCTTATCTTTATCGGCATATTCATGATCTTTTACGGGATTATCTACGCCTTATTAGAAAATGATATGCGTCGTATTCTGGCTTACAGTATCGTCAACCAGGTAGGTTTCATGGTAACCGGTATTGGCATTGGTACAGAGATGGCGCTCAATGGTGTGGCTGCTCATGCTTTTGCACATATTGTTTATAAAGCATTATTATTGATGTCGGCCGGCTCTGTACTTTATATGACGGGCAAGCGTAAGTGTACGGACCTTGGTGGTTTATTCCAAAGTATGCCTATTACTACTATTTGCGGCATTATTGGTGCACTTTCAATTTCGGCATTTCCGCTAACGTCGGGTTTCATTAGTAAATCAATGATCGGACAATCGGCTGCAGATGCAAACTTAATGTTCGTTTGGTTTATGTTATTGGCTGCATCAGCAGGTGTATTTCTACATGCCGGAATAAAATTTCCATGGTTTGTATTTTTTCAGAAGGACTCGGGGTTGCGTCCACCAGATCCTCCTTGGAACATGAAACTGGCAATGATTCTTTTCTCAGGGGTTTGTATCGGTCTAGGAATATGGCCCGAGTACCTCTATGCCATGCTACCGTATACGGTGACTTATGAACCTTATACCGTGACGCATGTGGTAAATATGTTGCAGCTTTTAATGTTCTCCGGTTTTGCTTTTTTTCTGATGTTGCCATTGATGAAACGAACGCTGACAATTACGCTGGATTTCGACTGGTTTTATCGCCGAATCTTTCCAAAAATATTCCAGCACACTTTCGCTGCCATATGGCGAGTGGATCAAACTATACGGCAGGCGTTTCTTGTGAGGCTCGATCAGTGTCAGAACTTTATCATTCAAAGAAACAAAGGTGTCAGTGGTTTGCTCTCACGTACATACCCTGTGGGTAGCATGGTTGCATGGGTTGCTGTGATCTTGGCTGTCTATTTGTTCCTTAGTTTTTTCCGTTAAGTTTGAAGCACTACTTGGTGATATAAACTTTTCTCCATTCAAAAACTTCTATTAAAGCGAACGCAGATAATGTGCTGTGAGTTCTGAAGAGGTTTCGGATGCCCGTTTTATTTCATTTAACAAACGTTCTTTGTCTTTTGGTAAATTACCGGCAAGTGCCAGTGCATTTGATGCATGGTTTGATCTGAAAATTACGCGTTTAGCAGGGTTTAACTGCCTCACTAATTCGGACAGTTCCAGTAGTATTTCATCGTCAGTCTGTGGTTCAAAGACTTCTTTAAATTTTTCATGAAATTCCGCTTCTGACGGTTTATCCAGAAACAGCTGTAAGGTTGACAAGTAGGTGACAGGTGCCTGATTCAGCAGCGCGACTGTGTCATTAATATGTTGCTGCCAATACTGCTTGCCGCCGAGTCCTAAAATAATGGTTGCCGACACTTTAAGGCCGGTATTATCAGCCCGTTTCAGTGCTTTGATAATACTGTTTTGTGTCGCCCCTTTAGTGATTTTTTTAAGCAGGGTGTTTGCGCCGCTTTCGACACCGACGTAGAGTAATGACAGCCTGTTTTGTTTTAATAGTCTCAGTTCATCTTCGTTTTTTGCTAAAATATTTGCCGGCGTGGCGTAACAGGACACCCGGGTAAGTTTAGGGAAAGCCTGTTGCAGGCGATTTAATATCTCCAGCAGAAGCGTGGTGTCGAGATTAAAAGCATCGCCATCGGCCAGAAAAATACGGCTTGCGTCAGGTTGCAGGCTCAGTGCGGTATCGATATCAGTTTGAATTTCTTCAATTGATTTTACCCGATAGGTTTTTTCTTTATACATCGAGCAAAAGCTGCATTGATTAAAACGACAACCAATGGTGACCTGCAAGATCAGGTTATTTGCTTCACTGGGTGGCCGGTATAAGGGGTCTTCGTAGCTTAGGTGCATGAGTTTCACGGGCGGTTAATGAAACACATAGTATAAGCTGATATTTTTCAGTTTGAATTAAATGATAGATATTCATGAGTGTCATCGGGCTGTCATCTTAGTTGTTTAACATTAAAGCGCTATATGTAAGTTTTGAGGTGAATTAAACGGAGATTCAGGTATATATTGCGATACTGAGAGAGTGATTTAATTATCTGGCTAATATCTGGCCATTAGAACGCAAAATAAGGCATGTTTTATTGGATAAATCATTGTTTTATGGGGAAGCTTTATTATATAATCCCGCTCAGCTAGAAAGTTCGGCTTATATTTATGCACACCATTTCGATGTTCCAAATAGTACCTCGTCCTGTTTTTCATAAGTAATAATCAACACTTCCGGCACAAAAATAGCTTTATTTCTTAGATATTCGTTTATCTCGGTATTTAAAGCTTCAATTACTCTTGAATTAAATTAGGAAAAAATATGTCTACTGTAACTGGTACTGTTAAATGGTTTAACGAAGCAAAAGGTTTTGGTTTTATTGAGCAGGAAAATGGCCCTGACGTTTTTGCACACTTCAGTGCAATCACTGGTTCTGGCTTCAAAACTCTTGCTGAAGGTCAAAAAGTTGAGTTCTCTGTAACTCAAGGTGCTAAAGGCCCACAAGCTGAAAACATCGTAGCGCTTTAATTTAAATCGCTATTTGGTCGGTTCCCTAGGGTATCGGCTACTCCTTTGTTAGTGATAACAGGGGATAAAGGGCAGGACTGAGGTTTTGCCCTTTTTTATTGCCCAGAAATTTGTTCAAAATTACGTCGACCATTCTCTTCAGGTCGCTAGCAGGCTCTTAATTTCCTTGTCAGAGCATGCAT
>Ga0316207_10001451_pt1 | contig 29018 bp, 21 predicted proteins | sample 6weekpyrite_MG_FD_204943 | JGI IMG/M metagenome (GOLD analysis project Ga0316207, IMG submission 204943) | Microbial mat bacterial communities from mineral coupon in-situ incubated in ocean water Damariscotta River, Maine, United States -... | ecosystem: Environmental > Aquatic > Marine >...
CATGATATTGAAGTGATTAATACCGAGTTAGCACTAGCCGATTTAGAAAGTATTGAAAAAGCATTATTGAAAGTTCAAAAAGTTGCCAAGTCTGGTGATAAAGAAGCCAAAGCCAAGGTGACTGTGCTTGAAAAATTAAAAGAGCACCTGGACAAAGGTGAGCAGGCAAGAACTCTTGAATTAGATGACGATCAAAAACTCCTTGTTAAAGATTTAAATCTTTTAACGATTAAACCACTTATGTTTATTGCTAACGTATCTGAAGATGGCTTTAGTGATAACCCACATCTTGATACTGTTCAGAAGTATGCCGGTAAAGAAGGTGCTCCAGTTGTCGCGGTATGCGCATCTATTGAAGCCGAAATGACCGAGCTGGATGAAGATGAACTAAAAGAGTTTTTAGCAGACCTTGGCTTGGACGAGCCTGGTTTAAATCGAGTTATTCGTGCCGGACATGAACTACTTGGCCTGCAAACTTATTTTACTGCAGGCGTAAAAGAAGTGAGAGGTTGGACGGTGCCAGTGGGAGCAACAGCACCTCAGGCAGCTGGCGTTATTCATACTGATTTTGAGAAAGGTTTTATTCGCGCTGAAACTATGGCCTATGATGACTTTATTCAGTATAAAGGTGAGCAAGGTGCGAAAGAGGCAGGCAAGTTACGTCTTGAAGGGAAGGATTACATTGTTCAGGACGGCGATGTACTGCACTTTAGATTTAATGTGTAATGTAACCTTCAAGAGTTTCGTGTTTACTTTAGTAAATTCATAGTGATTGCATAAGTAGCATTAACATCTTCTTCTGTATCTTTCATACAGTTCTTATATGTTTCTTTGTATGACGCCTTTTCACTCTCCGTCTTAAGTATATGCTTGTCAGGATCGGCACTGGTGACGGCTAAAGATTTAGATATAAAGTCACATTTCTCTTTTTTAGTTAAATCAGCAAAACTATTTGTAGCGAATAAAAGAAGGAAGCCATAAAATAGAAAATATTTTTTGCTGGTTGAAATCATTATTAACTCCTGTTGGTTGGCAAACATCAATGTCCGTTGATAATGTAAATTCAATTAATGTTGGGTCAAATGGTTATCCACTGTATTGGCTTGATTGCATGTGAGTGTTTCGAGGTTTTTAATTTCTGGAATTAAAAACTGATGATTTAATATTTGGATATATCCTTCATCTTTTAATTCTCCGAGTGCAGTTGTTACAGACTGACGGCATGCGCCAATCATGTCGGCAATTTCTTTATGGGTGAGTGTAATGTTAATTAGATTTCCATTCTTATGCTTTACACCAAACCGCATATTAAGTCGTGCGAGTAATTTTATCAGACGCGTTCGCACATCATCTGAGGTAATGTTAAGTAAAGTATCACCTGCAATTTTTAAACGAACGGATAATTGTTCTATAATTTGTAATGCAATGTCAGGGGAGTGCTTTAAAAATCGACTGAATTGATTCAATGGTATCGACAGAACTTCACTGTTTTCGCTGCACTGCGCATAAATAGTTTTTTGATTTGATGATTGTAACTCTGAAAGCCCAAATGCTTCTCCCGGAAAACAAAACCATTGAGTAACCTCTTTGCCTAAATCAGAAACTCGGTATAGTTTAACGCGGCCATTGATTAACAGGTAAAAATTTCTTTTCTTAGTACCAGCCTGAAAGACATAATCACCTTTTTTAAAAGTATGTGATGTTGAATATTCTTTAAATCTCTTCAGGCTTTTATTGTCTACGGGTATAAGTGTTTTACTAATCGTGGTGTTCTTCACTTTAACGGTCCTTCCTAATATTAGAACTTTCTAAAGAGTGCATTCCATTACACAAAAATTATTCGTTTGTCGTATAGGCGACATCCCTGATTGTGCATTCAATGCATACTCTATGCAACTTAAATAGCTTGTATATCTTATTAGTGAATAAAAAGTAATCAGTATAAAGGGCTCAGAGTATCTCATGTTGAACTTACTGGTAATGATAATTCATTATAAAAAATTAGATTTTTACTTATGCAGGAAATTTGTACATTTTTAAAAAGTTAAGATAGATATGTTTACCAGGTGAATTTCTGGCTATTTCCCCCCCTTCAGGTAGCTACAAAAAGATCACTTAATTAGCAGCTGGATTTTTGTCATTCAGATTTGGACAGTTATGTAGATATACGCTACCTAAATTAATTTTGATATTAGTGGTATGTAATACAACTAAGCAGCAATTCCTTTAATGTTTAAGGAATTGATAATTCTAGATAATTTAAAACACGGAGGAGTAAAAATGAAAAAGTTATTTAACCTGGTACTTGGAGCGATGCTGGTTGCGGTATTTAGCAGTGCCAATGCAGCTGACTACCCAACCCGTCCTATTACCTTTTTGACGATGGTTCAACCTGGTGCCCAAGTGGACCGATTAGCGCGTGGTCTTGGCCAGCGCATGAGTAAGATTTTAGGGCAGCCTATCAATGTGAAGAATGTGAAAGGTGGCCACGGCACAGTTATGGCAACTGAGCTGGGTAAAGCTAAATCTGATGGTTATACTATCGGTGTCACATCGTTAACTGCTTATACTTATTCACCTCACCACGACAAGCTACAGTACAAACACGATGACTTTGACTTTTTAACACTGGTCGCTCTTAACTCTAGTGGCTTTATTTCTACACCTGATAAGCCATGGAATACGTTAAAAGAAGCATTTGCCTGGCATAAGAAAAACAACAAAGCCATGGTAGCTATGTTCCACGGAGCTGATGATCGTGATGCACTTAAACGTATGGCTAAAAAGGAAGGTGTAAAACTATCGTTAACACCATCAAAAGGTGGTCCATCAGTAATTAGAGCTGTAACCGGTGGACATGTTTCAGTTGGTTATGTTGGTGCTATTCTTTATAAAAATGTAGAAGCTGGCAAAATTAAGTTGATCGCTGCTGCTTTAGGTAATCGCTTACCACCGATTCCAGATGTCCCTACTTTACGTGAGCAAGGATACGATGAGCAGATAGAAATGATCTGCGCTTTAGTTGCACCAAAGGGGCTGGATAAGAAAGCTAAAGCTAAGCTAATTGCAGCGGCTAATAAGCTGGCAAAAGACCAGGAAACACAAAAATTCATTACTGCTAACCTGTTAATGCGACCGGTTCAGTGGGGCGAAAAACATGCTGATAAAACAGCTAAAAAGTTGTACAAAACTTTTGCAATGCAAGCGAAGAAATAGGCCTTAGTTAATCGTATTGGCCGCTGATCTGGAACAGGCTCATTACAAAGGTTGGGCTTGTTTCAGATTCAGCAACATCGCTCCCGATGTAAAGTTGTGGGAGAGAGGAAAAACACGTGACAAGAATTAAAAGAGACTTGATTGCCTATCTGGTAATCGCCGGATTTTCCATCTTAATGTTAACCTGGGGTATACCCACATATACACCTGCACATCCTGGCTATGGTGCTTCACCGGCGCTGGTACCGAATGTGGCTGTTGGCATTATGTTGTTTATGGCCTGTCTGTCTATATTACGTATCTGTATGGCTATCTTAAGAAATGAATCTATATCAGCTGAGGAAAGTGAATTTCCAGAAGATATGAAAGAGGAAGCAGGTTTTACCCAGGTTGGCCGGGTAAAACTATTTCACCTTGCCAGCATTATGGTTCCGAGTGTATTACTGGTCGTAGCAATTGAATATGTTGCATATATCTTTGTGTCTTTCATATTTTTGATGGTACTTCAATATGCAATTGGTTGTCGTAAATGCCTTCAGTCGGTAGTGGTTTCAGTTGCTCTGACGGCAGTCCTTTATATTGTAATGCGTTATGGTTTCGGTGTACCTGTGCCTGGTCCCCAACTGTTTTAAAAAGATTTTTATTGATTAAAAAATAATAACAACAATTAAAGAAGTAGGATAAAGCCATGGAAATGATTATTGCGGGGTTGCTGGATTCTTTATCACCTGCCAGTCTGATGTTTGTATTTATTGGGGTTGCCCTCGGAGTCTTGATTGGCGCCATTCCCGGTATCAATGGTCCCATGGCGATCGCGCTATTTATCCCGGTTACTTATTATATGTCAGCACTAACTGCCATTGGTTTTTTGGTAGGGTTGAATAAAGGTGCTTTCTTTGGCGGAGCGGTGTCGGCTGTACTATTACGGACACCGGGTACACCGGAGGCTGCAGCAACTTCCTGGGATGGTTACCCATTGACTCAGCAAGGCAAAGGTGAAAAAGCATTGCGTATGGCACTTTATAGTTCAGTAGCCGGCGACTTTGTTTCAACGTTAGTGCTTATACTAATCGCTGCACCATTGGCAGCGGTTGCTTTATTTATGGGGCCAGCTGAAATTTTTGCACTTATATCTTTAGCATTAACTGTTATTGCAGGTATTGGTACAAACTCGATTGGTCGTGGTTTGATGGCGGCAGGGTTTGGCATCCTGGCTGGTTTGGTCGGGACAGAGCCGGTTACAGCTTTACCCAGACTTACGTTTGATATTTATCAATTTGGTAGTGGTTTATCACTTATACCGGTAGCGATTGGATTGCTGGCATTTTCAGAAATACTTCTTCAACTTGAAAAATTCACCGGCAAAGTAGGTGCCGAACATGCTGCTAATACGTTTTCTAAGAAGCTTGAAGATAGATTGGTTTCATTTAAAGAATTTTTTTCCAACACCAAAACATTACTACGTGGTAGTTTGATTGGTATTGGGGTCGGTGCTATGCCAGGCTTAGGGGCACCCGTTGCATCGTTTATGTCTTACGACCAGGCGATGAAGCGTTCTAAGAATAAAGATGAATTTGGTAAAGGCCGCCTGGAAGGTATTGGTGCATCCGAGTCTGCAAATAGTGCTGTGGTTGCATCCAGTATGATACCGCTATTTGTTTTAGGTATACCGGGTAATCTGGCCGTTGCGATGTTAATGGGCGCATTTATGATTCATGGAATGCAGCCAGGTCCATTAATGTTCCAGGAAAATGCACAGCTAATGTATGGCATCTATGGCAGCCTGGTAATAGCGAGCATATTTCTATTAGTTATCGGACAATTTGGGCTTCGATATTTTTGTAAAGCCGTTAATATCCCTGCGATGATCCTGTATCCGATTGTAGTCTTTACTTGCATTATGGGCGCTTACCTGGGTAAGTCTTCTATGTTCGATGTGGGAGTCATGCTTGCATTCGGTTTTATTGGTTATTTTATGAGAAAGTTCGATTACTCTTATGTCGCCTTCCTAATTGGCTTTATTCTGGCACCAGAGTGGGAGCGTGCTTTACAACAGGTAGTTATTATTTCAGAACATGACACGTATATGTTTTTCCAACGTCCAGTTGCTATGGGGTTAATGGCGCTTACTTTCTTTGTTATTGCACGTACTTTCTGGAAGAACACTAAAGGTGGTAAAAAGCAGCAAGTGGAAGTTGCTGCATCAGCTGCAGGGGAACATAAAGGTGATTGATAAAGGGTGTCGTACTCTTATCAGTATGATTGAGTTTATAAAATAAATTATAAAATTAAAAATAACTAAAGTATAAGTATTGAGGTTCTATACATGAAAAAAATGACAGATGCTGAACTGAAAGAAAAAATAGGCGATAACTACACCGCACCAGATGGCTTATATGCTAAAACCAAGGATATGCCATTTCTTGGTTCGGTAAGTTGTAATATTGAAGAGATGGTTGCAGGTTCATGGCAGGAAGTTATTATTGTTTACACATTGGGACAGTCGGGGATGGCCGATGGTTCATGGTTCAAGGCAACCTTCCGTTTCTATTCAGATTGGGAATTGTTTCAAACAACAGACCCAAAAGAGGCTAACTACGTATCAGCAGAATATCATGCTGCACCAACGTTAGAAGGACAAAGCCCTGCTTCAGTTCAAAAATTATCAGTACGCTTTGATCAAAAGGGACATGAACGTCCATTTCAAAAAGCCGTTATTGTTGATACCTACGATGGTTACTTAAAGGCAGGTGATCAAATTGTTATACGTATGGGTGATCGTCGTTTTGGTGGGCCAGGAACTCGTGTACAAACCTTTACTGAAAGAGATTTTAAATTCCGTTGTTATGCTGATCCGTTAGGGACTTCGCGCTTTGCCGCAGTTGACCCAGATTTAGTTATTAATATTAAGCCGGGTAGACCAGCCTTGTTACAGTGGGCGGGTTCAAGAATAGTGAAGCAGGGTGAAAAAATACCTTTACGTATTCGTGCAGAAGATGAATGGGGGAATACTTGTTGGTCACGCCCAGATAAAATTAAGATCACAGCAACGTTGGATGGTAAAAGTTGTTATGAAAAAGATATCAACTTTCCAGATGAAGGTTGGTCAGTACAATTATTAGAAGACGTACCGACTGATAAACCTGGTGAGCTTATTATTAATGCAACTATGCCAGAACATCTAGCAGTTAAGCCACATACGTTTTATGTCACCATTGATAAAGATATAGATTGTCCTCGTATTTTTTATACGGACTTGCATGTGCATTCCAATGATACGATTGGTACCAATTCCACTGAATACAATCTTACCTATGGCCGTGATGTAACGGGTCTGGATGTACTTGCCTTTGCACATAATGATTTTAATATTACGCATGAACGTTGGGATAAAACTGTTGAGCTTATTAGAGAAATTTCTAAAGATGGTGAATTTGTCGCGTATCCGGGAACAGAGTGGTGTGGGAGTTCCTGTGCCGGTGGTGACCATAATGTTATTTTCTTACATGATGATGATCCAGAATTTCCATTTTTAAAAGACGGTACTCATGTGCGTTCGGTTGACTGGAATGAAGATTCAGGTTCAACAGAAGCCGTTCCTGGTGCCTGGCCACTCGAAGAATTATGGGCGGCATACGCGCATGATCCGGAAGGCCATTTATTAACACCCCACGTCGGTGGTCGACGTTGTGTTTTAGACTGGCATCATCCAGAGTTAGAAAAGCTAATCGAAATAGGCTCGTCATGGGGACACTTTGGTTGGTTATACCAGGAAGCGATGGAACGCGGTTATAAAATTGGTGCAACCATGGCTGGTGACGAACACCGTGGACGTTGTGGTGGTGGTGTTCCGGGCACAGCGGTATTTGGCACAAAAGGCGGTATAGCTGGTGTTATCTCACCTGAGTTATCACGTAAAGCCATTGGTGTTGCTTTGCGTGAACGACATACCTTTGCATCAACAGGTGAACGTACCTTTGGATTAATTTCCTGTGGCAATAACATTATGGGTGACGAATTTGAGCATAAAGGTGCAGCTCAGGTTAATTATCGATTCCTCGGCGATGCAGGTTGGGATGAAATTATTGCCTATGATCAAGATGGTGAACTTTGGAAACGCGATATACAGAAAGAAATGGGTTACTCGGATAGAAAAATTCGTTTCCGTTGGGGTGGTGCGCGTATTAAAGATCGTTATCGTTGGGCGGCTTGGAAAGGTAAAATTACAATAATTAACGCTGTTATTAATGAATTTGAAGGCCTGGGTTTTGAACATAAAGAAGAAACCTGCTGGCGTGAAACCACAACAACCATTGGTTTTAAGAGTGATACCTATGGTGACGTCGATGCGATTGAAATGGATGTTTCTCATCTTGCAACCGCTAAAATAAAAATTGAAGGTACAATTGATGGTTATGTTAAAGTCGGTGATCCTTTAAAAGGTAATCCATTTGTACATTGTCCAACATTTACCTGGGAATTCACCGGTGAAGAATTGCTTGAAGCGGCACGCTTGAAGAAGGACTTACCCGGAGTGGAAATGTTCCTGGCAATGGAGCGTATGAGCGATTCAGATGCACCTCGTGAAGTGACTGGTAATTTCGAAGTGCCAGCCAAGAATGGCCCGCATGGCCATCGCCCAGTATATGTTCTTGCTCGTCAGGTTGACGATGCAAAAATATGGACCTCGGCATTGTTTATCACATTCAAATGATTTAAATCTTTCTCGTCCAGTATGCCGCCTACGGGCGGCTTTTTTATTTGCTATATTAATATGAATTATTCACTTGTATTTTTTCATAATACTATTTATAAATGCGATTCATTAACGAAAAGACAATATTGAGTACATTATGAATAGTCGAAATAAATTTATATTTTCCGGGCTTTTAGCGTTTAGCGCTACTAGTATCGCATATGCCGAAACAAGTATTGAGGCAGCCATTAGTCAGGGTAAAGTATCAGGTCAGGCAAGGCTTGGTTACATCACCCATGATCCTGATGTGTCAGGAGCTAACACTACAACCGCTGCTGCTATTGGTGGTTTTATCAAATATGAAACTGCTGAGTGGAATCGTTTAAAGCTGGCTATTGCGCCTTATTTTTCAGAGAAAATAGGTCCGCTAAGCGGCGATGAGGATCAGTCAAAACTTAATGGTGATTTTTTTGACAGCAACAACGACTCCTATGCCTATCTTGGCGAGGCTTATATTCAATATAGTTGGTCTCAGGGTAGTCTAGCATGGGGTCGGCAACAATTAGATAACCCCTTTGTCAATACTGACGACATTCGTATTTCTCCAAATACTTTTGATGCGGTGTGGGTAAACTACTCACCTATTGAAGACTTATCGATTGAAGGTGGTTTTATTCAGCATTGGGCGGGTGTTGATTCAGGTGGTAGTCAGGATAAATTTAAGGATGCCAGCAACGATGGTGTTCAGGCAATTGGTGCAAATTATAAGATAATCGAAAACTTTGCTGTACAGGCATGGCTTTATAATTTTGATAAGAGCTTTGACTTACTTTATGCAGATGCTGTTTTTGGTTTAAATGATTTTGAAATTTCTGCACAAATAGCAAGTTTCAGTGAAGATAGCGCATCAAACATAGATGGTAGTGTACTGGGTGTCAGTCTCAGTTATACACTTGATAAATTTGTATTCAGTGCAGCTATTAATGAAGCCTCAAATGATACAGGTAAATCTGTTGATAATGGACTTGGCGGGGGTAACTTCTTTACCTCAATGGATGAAACAACCATTGCAGGTATGAATGATGCATCTGCATATACACTGGGTATTGAGTACGCTTTTAATGAAAGATTTACTTTAGCTGGTGTATACGGTCATTTTGAAGATGGTACCAAAGCATCGAGTGATATAGATGAACTCAATGCAATATTAACTTACTCATTCAATGATAAAATGGACGCTGAACTGGTTCATACTATTGTTGATAATGATGCATCACCAACGGATGCATCAACTAACTTTAGTCGACAACTATTACGAGTGAACTATAATTTTTAATAGAACACAGCTTTAAGATAAAAGGCTCTGTAATTCTGCAGAGCCTTTTTTTTATGGATGTTAAATATCAGTGAGTCCATGTTTAGCATAGAGCTCTTTTACTGTATCGCTAAACATAAAATCGTGGAATTTCTGTCCCCACTCGCCGCCATCACCAATAATACCTATATGGTAGTCGGTCTGCACGTGATTCTTTGTGCTTAATTCAATAAACTCAAAGTGGTCGGGAAAGATTTTGGCATATCGTAAGGCCAGATGGTAATACACAACAGCAACATCGGCCTGCCCTGAAAAAATAGCCTGGGGTACTTCTCGGTGATGTATGTTATCACCGTATAAAGTTTTATTGGCGGCTTTATCAAGCAAGCTTTCAAAAGTACTTACATCTAAATTTTGTTCCTTTGCTATGTTGAATATGGTTTCCCTGTAAATCATATGACTCGCCCCTTCAGTTACAGGGTTCGAAAGGGTAAGTTTTACATCATCACGTGTAAGATCAGCAATGGTTTGAATATTTTTAGGGTTACCTTTGCGCAAAAGTAAAACATTGCAACGACTTCGGGCAAAAGCTTTGTGTGATGTCATCAATCCTTTATCGATTAAATTATCCAGTATAGGTTTCGGGCTGATAAAAACGTGCGGTTTAATATTTATCGTCAAGTTACCTATTGTCACCCCGCCTTGCAGGAGAGATTCAGAGATGACTCTGGGTGGCGTTGTTGCGTAAAAAATATCGTTGATATCGGGGTATTGTTTTAGAAAGTTTTGGCAACTGGCTTCTAACGCCATATGGTGGTTACCATCAGAGAACACCACCAGCTGAGCTGCGCCAGGGTCACCATGAAAGTCCAGGCAGAGGTTAGAGCCTGCCTGATTCCATAAAAAGCGTTCACTGTCGTCCTGTTTAGCCGCTTCTAACGGCCAGCTTAATCGCGTGTCCATTGTGCTAATATATGTAAGTTATTGATTAAATGCAACTTATCTCTCAAATTAAGGCCAAAATTTTGCTTAATTTACGACAGGTTTTAGAGTATACTAGCGCGCCTTGTCTGCCACAGTATGCAGACAAACGAGCCGCCGGCATCACTTCAGGGCGGCTGTTTTATATGGCTACATAGCTCAGCTGGTTAGAGCACAACACTCATAATGTTGGGGTCCCTAGTTCGAATCTAGGTGTAGCCACCATATTTTAGAGGCCTGGATTTGTATCCGGGCCTTTTTCGTTTTACGATTTTAATATTGTTCACAGTCTGGAAATTTTCCTTGTCAGTAAATATCTCAAAAATTAGAAAGTACTTAGCCAGAAAAGGCAGTGCAGATTTACATCGACAGGTGATTGTTTTGGCCGGGAGTTCTGTCTGGCAAAAAAAATTCTTATCAGAAGTTTTATCTGGGTATGAAATCGACAGCCTTTGGGTGACAGATGAGCAAGAGAAAGCTGATGTGCCAGATTTGATACCGGTTGTTGACACAAGAAAGTGTAATAGTTGGTTAGGTAAAGAAAAACAGATTGTCATTTTTGATGCAAATAATTATTTCCATCCTGACAGTTTTGCAGCCATTAGTGGAATCGTTATTGGGGGAGGGATATTTTTCTTACTTATGCCATCAGAGGATGAATGGGGTAAAGTGTATCCATTACCTTTTGGAAAAAGATTTATTAATAGTGTTAAAAATAATTCTGAGATTTTAGTTATCATAGAAAATGATGAAGATGTTGAGATTATTTTAAAAAGCGAACCCATAAGGACTGAGAAAAACTTCATTACTCCATTTTTAAGTTCACAACAACAACATGTTGTAGAACAAATTGAAGCACAAGTATTAAATACAAAGGGTAATCCAGTTGTTATTACTTCAGACAGAGGCAGAGGAAAGTCAGCAGCACTTGGTCTTGCTAGCGCTAAATTACTAAAGAAAGGAATCAGAAGAATTGTTGTTACCGCACCAAGTATGCGTGCAACAGATATTATTTTTAAGCATATTGCTGATAGTCTCTCAGAAGCTGATGTACAACGAGGGTGTGTAAAAATTTCAGAAGGCAAGGTAAGATTTTATCCACCAGATGAACTTTTACAGGAAGATATTGATGCTGATTTATTACTAATTGATGAGGCAGCAGCCATTCCTGTGCCGATGCTATCAATGTTGTTAGAGAAATATGAGCATTGTGTCTTTTCAACAACGATACATGGATACGAAGGAACTGGTCGTGGTTTTGCAGTACGTTTTAAGAATGCATTAGATAGATATAAACCGGGCTGGATAAAACTGGAAATGAAAAAACCAGTCCGGTGGGCAGAAGATGATCCTCTTGAAAAATGGATGTTTAAACTATTCTGTCTGGATGCTGAAATAGTTGACATGGAACAGGAATTGAAATTTGATACTAAGGATATTGAGCACCTGATTTTAAATAAAGATAAATTTCAAGATGACGAAATCCTGTTAAACGAAATTTTTGGATTACTTGTTGTTGCTCATTACCGGACACGTCCTGGTGATTTGATGGATATTCTCGATAATAATAAATTATCTTTATATGTCGCTCGATATAAAAATAATATTATTGCCGTTGCACTTGTTTCAAAAGAAGGAAACTTTGAATATAAGCTTTCATCTGAGGTTTATCAGGGTAAACGACGACCTAAGGGGCATTTACTTGCACAGGCTTTGACTTATCATTGTGGGATTGAGCATGCTGCAACGTTAGACTATGCACGTATTATGCGCATTGCCGTTCATCCCCAATTAATGTTGCGTGGAATAGGTTCAAGATTTCTCAAATTTATTATTGATAGTGAAAAGAGTAATGGTAGAGATGCGATTGGTAGTAGTTTTGGTATGAACAAGGGATTATTATCTTTCTGGGATAAAGCAGGCTTGTCTATTGTTCGAATTGGATTTACAAGAGAGAAGACCAGTGGCGAACATGCTGCCATTATGCTGAAGCCATTGAATGAGAAAGGTAAGGGAATTTGTGATATAGCTCATGATAAATTTAGCGATAATTTACAATTTTGGTTGGAAGATGTTCTGAGCGACCTCCCTTTGAATATTAAAGAGAAATTAACGAATATCCGCATCGATAACAAAGAGTTGGAGCAGCTTAACAGGGAGGATATTGAATCTTATATAAGTCATTCAAGGAACTATGAGCTATGTATTGCTGCAATAAATAAATTATTTTATAAAAATCATGGCGAGATCTGCAATGAAAACTTCCCGGGTGATTTTCGAGAAGTTCTTGTTAAAAAAATAAAAATGAACAGAAGCTGGAATGATATAAGCGACGAGATGGACGTGAGCGGTAAGAATGCTGCGCGAGAACTTTTCTATAAAGCAATATGTTATTTAATAAAACAGAGCCATTAACTTTTATCAGTTTTAACTGAAAATTATTTATACTCTGGTATTTAAACCTGAGTCAGAAGTGTTTCAGAATAACTAACTGATATGTGTATCTATCAGGTCGATGCAATCTGTAAACTCTGTTTTTGATTTGTATTTTTCTGCAAACTCATTTGCTGGTACAGGTTTGCTTATTAAGTATCCCTGTCCAGTTGTAACACGCATTGCTTTTACAAAGGTTAGCTGTTCAAGCGTTTCGATACCTTCTGCAACAATATGGAGTCTTAGTCCATGGGCAAAGCTGATTATAGCTGTTACGACAGAGCGCTTATCTGAGTCTTCCATCATGTTTCGAATGAAATCGCGATCAATTTTTAATATATCAACGGGTAATTGACATATATAGCTTAAAGATGAATAGCCGGTTCCAAAGTCGTCAATAGCTAACTTAATTCCCATTTCTTTTAATGCCTTCATGATTGCTATGTTCTCTTCTACATTCTCCATCAGGCAGCTTTCGGTTAATTCAAGCTCCAGATATTCGGAGGGTAGGCCAGTCTCTTTTAATATGTCATCTACTGTGTTAAGGAAATTGGGTTGATTAAATTGTATAGCAGAAACATTTACAGCAACACAGACAGGGTTATTACCGTCGTCTAGCCATTGTTTTGTAAATCGACAGCTTTCTCTAAGTATCCATTCGCCCACCTTTTGAATAAGGCCAGTCTCTTCGAGGATTGGGATAAAAGTATCAGGGGATATAAACCCTCTTTCAGGATGCTCCCAGCGTAATAATGCTTCCATGCCCGTCATTTTCAGATCTGAAAGATTTACTTTTGGCTGGAAACTAAGTGAGAATTGTGATTTTTCGATAGCTGTATTAAGTTCCGTTTCTAATTCAAATCGTTGACTGCCATGTTGTAGCATATCAGGTGTGTAGTAGTGGAAATTATTTCGTCCGCAGGATTTAGAATAAAACATCGCTGCATCTGCCTTTTTGATTAAGCTGTCAGAGTCATCATCATTAAATGGATAAACAGACAAGCCTATACTACAGGTAACAAAAACCTCTGTATTATTTAATTTAAATGGTTGTGCAATAGTACGAACTACACGTTGTGCAATGGTTGTTGCCAGTTCTATGTTATGAAGGCTTTCAACAAGAATGGTAAATTCATCACCCGATATTCTTGATACAGTATCCCCGGTTCTGACGCAGTCGAGTAATCGTTCAGAAACCTGTGTGAGTAGTTTGTCACCTGCTTCATGACCAAGGTTGTCATTTATTTGTTTGAATCGATCCAGGTCGATAAACATAAGAACAACTAGCTTCTGATTTCTGGATGCGAGCTGCAATGCATGTTCAAGCCGGTCAAGAAAAAGAATTCGGTTGGGTAGGCCGGTTAAGTTATCATAAAATGCAATATTGCGAATGTGTTCAGTCGCTTCCTCCTGTGACTTATTATATGCTTTGATTATTTTATCGGCATTTTTTATAACATAAAACAGAACAACGAAAAGGATAGATAATATTATGAATACACTGGCAAATATTTTTATTTGCGTTTGGTTAGTTTCTTCAATAATACCCGTTACATCTTTATAAACCTCAAAGACACCATCAATCTTCTCATTTTCACCAATTCGAATAGGAATATAACTGGCAATAATATTTCTATTTTGTATAAACTCTTTTTTTGCGTAAATTTTATCTCGAAATGAAAGTTTACTTATGACCTGTCCTTTTAAAGCTTTGTTAAATGAAGGATGCTCTTTTTTTGAATTACCAATTTGACTAAAATCAGATGAGAAAACGGTTAGGCCGTCAAGGTTATAGATTTTAATTTTAACAACATTTAATCCTCTAACCTGTAGATTAATGTATTTGTTAAGTATGTTGGTATCAGGATGATTACGGATATCGTCACCACTTAGTTTACCTGCTGCCTGGAGAAATTCATTAAACCCGGGCCAGACCGAATTTGATAGTAGCTGAGTGATGGCTACATTATTTCGCTCTTCGCTTTTTATTATGCTATCAACCAGTATTTGTCGGGCAGAAACAGCCAGTAAAATACTGGCAAGTATGATGCTGATCAGCATGATAATGATAAAATTACGTAACAGGTGGACAGATTTAGATGAGCCCGGTGAGTTGGTTACTCCTAAGTGTTTGTTGTGGCTGGGGTTTTTCATTAAGGAAATCGGGCGCCAAGATACTTTATATGTACATTATGACGGCATAAACAGAGGAAACTTTACAAAAATTAATAACTTAAATCGTTTGACTTTATAAGTTAGATCCAGTCAGACAATGGTCGAGGTTTGCCAAGGTAATACCCTTGCCCATAGGTAATGCCAATTTTACGTAGCTCTTCGACATCTTCTTTTGTTTCTACATACTCAGCAACGGTTTCCTGGTTACGTAGTTTACTAATTTCATTGGTATAGCGAATCATAGCGTGATCAACCGGGTCAACAAGCATATCGCGTACAAAGCTGCCATCAATCTTCACAACATCAAATGGTAAGTTTTTCAAGTACTCAAAAGATGACATGCCAGTACCAAAGTCATCCAATGCAAAACCAATTCCATGTTGCTTACAGTATTGAATAAATTCCTGTGCCTGCAGCAAATTACCAATGCTCGACGTTTCAGTCACTTCCAGTTCAAGCCTTTCCCAGGGAAAATCATATTGGGTTACTGCACCTTTTATAAATTCCTGAAAGTCGGGATGGTTAAGCGTGCCACCGGCTAAATTAATATGAACAGAATGGAGTTTTTCAATATGTTGTTTCTGTGGGCAGATTGTTTCTAAATAACTGGTAATTACGTGAATATCAATATCGACCATAAGCTGATAACGTTCTGCAGTTGGCAGGAATTGATCAGGGGGTAAGAAATCACCATTGTGATCCCACATGCGTAATAGGATTTCATAACTTATTTTATCTGAATCAGTTTGAAGCGGAACAATATCTTGAGCAAATAATTCGAATCTAGACGGACCATCTTTCAATGCTTCTTTTATATAGCTTGCAATATTGATTTCAGTTTTTAATCTTTCGTCTGCTTTTGCATTTTCAGTATGTACATGAAGTTTGTTTTGGCCCTTTCTCTTTGCAGAGTAGAAAGTGACGTCAGCAACTTTGATTAGATCAATCAGTGTATATTCGTAAGGTTTGAACGCAACAATCCCAATTGAAGCAGAGATAGAAAATGTTTCTCCTTTCCAGACAAATCTAAAATCACTGAAATCGCTAAGTAAATTTTCGCCAATTTCCACACCTTTATCTTTGTTCGTGTCCTTTAATAATATAAAAAAATCATCAGCACCAACACGAGCAATATATGCTGAGCTTGGCAAATTGATAATCAAATGATGTGCGACGAGTTGAAGCAATTCATCACCTGCCACATGGCCAACCGAGTCATTGATATTTTTAAACTGATCTAAATCAAGATTAAGTAGTACATTCTGTTTGCATTTATTATCTTGAAGTGTACGAATTATTTCTTCTTCAATAGCGAAACGATTTAATAATCCGGTTAATGTATCATGTCGACTTTGGTATCTTAGTTTTTTATTTGTTTTTATTATTTTTGAGATCATCTGGTTATAACCTTTGAATAAAGAGCCGATCTCATTTTTTGCAATCGTTTTAACCTTAATAAAAATATTATTATCTATATCATTATGCTCAATTGCAGTGACAAGTTCTTCAAAAGGTTTTGTGTAGTAAAGACTTATTCTCCAGGCAATAATAATGCCGATGATGAGTAAGCCGGGGAATATCCACAAAAGAGTGATAAAATTTTCTTTTATCCTTGTATTGTACTGTTGCGGGTTGATAACAATGATAGACTCACCAAAAGCATAATCATCTGCTACCACTGGGGTTTTTATAAATAGTCTTCCAGAAGAATCAAAATAAGGCTTTTCGACGTGAAGGTATTTAATAATATCAGGGGTTATATAATTCTGTTTACCGAAAGAAAAGACAGCTTGCTGCTTATTGTTAAATAGCTGCAATGTATCAACAGATTTAAAACCTTCTACGCGAAAGCTGGTGTCAGAGAGAGTGTCGGCATTTGTATTTATTAATGCTTTGAGTAGGTCATTATTTAGAGACCGGCCGAGAGTGCTGGCTTGCTCAATCGCCAATGTTTGTCGCTCTTTAATATCAAACCAGTTAACAAGGCTCAGTGTGGAAATTTCAATAACAGTTAATAAAACAACCATTAGAGTTATTAGCTGAGTGCGGATACTTAGCTTTTTCCACATTAATTATTTTCCTTTTGTATAGATAATAATGCTATTCTATTTCTCAATAGGAAGTGTTTCATCATTTCCCCACTCCCTCCATGAAGCATCGTAGTTAGAGACATCATGTCCTAGCTCTCTAAGAGCAAAATAATTTGTGGATGATACACGTCCAATCTTGCAGTAGATAACAACTTTTTTATCAGTTGGTATATTGGAATATAATTTCTTTAACTCTTCTATAGGTTTTAGAGTTGCGAAGTCATCATCTTTACTTAGGTTTGTGTTAAAGGGTACATTAATTGCTGATGGAATATGCCCAAAACGTTTTGCAACAGATGTTTTCCCTTTATAGGCTTCATGAGACCGGGCATCAATTATAATCTTATTTTTATTGTGTATAGCTAATTGCGTTGTAAATTTACTTGATAAACGTTTGTGGTTTATTGTTGCAACGTACTCGCTGGGTGTAATTTTGTATTGTTTTTGAGTTACAGGCAATTTCTTATCTAGCCAGTAGTTAAAACCATGGTCAAGTATTTTTACATTTTTTATTCCATAGACTTCCAGAGTCCAGAATAATCGCGCCGCATCAACTAATTGCCCGCCGTCATAGATTGCTACATTTGAATCTGCTTTTATTCCACGTTCACGGAAATATTTTTGTATCTTAATAGGTTCCTGGATCTGTCCGTTCACTTTCTGGTTTGCGTAGGTTATCTGTACTGGGAAACTAATCGCATTTTTAATATGCGTTACGTCATAGTCATTGACTGACCTTGCATCCAGGATAATGAGATTGTCAGTATCTAGTTGTTTGGCCAGTTCTTCAGGTGATATACGTAATGATTCTGCTGCTATAGCAGATGTCCAGAGTGGAAGGATAAATACAATAAAATAAGATAAAAATTTCATAGTCTGGCTCCCTGAGATTGATAAGGAACATCCTTTCGTTAGAATTGAGATGATGCATTTGGTTCCTTATATATATCGCGTGTAGAAGCCAAAACTTTAATCATAAAAGATTATGATTAAAATTTTAGTTGACATAACGCATTGATATTTATGTGATAATTCGGCGCTTCAAAATAGTGCAGGTTATTATTGAGGGTATCGAAGCTTTCCCCAGATAACGCCGATTAAAATAATGAGTAATAGTGGTAATACGCCCAGGTTAACGATTTTCCAGCCAAATTGATGTTGTAATGCGCCGGCTGAAAGTGAGGATAAAGCAACGGTTGTAAAAATTACGAAGTCATTCAGCGCCTGCGTCTTACTGCGCTCTGCGGCGTGGTAGGTTTCGGTGATGAGGGTGGTTGCGCCGATAAAAAGAAAATTCCAGCCAATACCAAGTAGTACGAGTGCAATCCAGTAGTGTGTAATACTGGAACCTTTAAGATTAATGGCAATGCAAAGTGCAATGAGCAAAGCACCCACTAGCAATATATTATAAATACCAAAGCGGCGTATTAAATGCCCGGTTATAAATGATGGTGCATACATAGCAAGTATGTGCCATTGTATAACAAAAGAAATATCGTCAAAGTCATGTGCGTGATGTTGCATAGCAAGTGGTGTTGCAGTCATTACAAAAGACATAATGCCGTAACCAAACATACCGCAGATTATGCCAACTATAAATTTTGGTTGTCGGGCTATCGTAAATAAATCCCTGACCTCATATTCTGATTCGTGATCAATATCAGATTTAGTATTGGGTAGTTTTAAAAAGCTTAACGTAATCAAGATTAACAAATAGAGTGCAATAATCGATGCATAGCTTCCAGCGAAATTAGCATTTTCAATAACATCATAGGTATAAATGGCCAGGTTAGGGCCAATGATTGCAGCGACAACGCCACCAAGAAGGACATATGAAATAGCAAGGCTCTTTTTATCTTCTGTAACAACATCGGCTGCTACAAAACGAAAGTAGTTACCAAAGCCGTTAAACACCCCAATCAGAGCTGCGCTTAAGGAAAATAACCAGAAGCTATTATTTACAATGGCATAAGTCGCAACAAGCCCAGCCGATACACCAAAGATGCAGGCAAACATAAAGGCTGGTTTTCTGCCGATACGCTTCATTAACATCGCAGCAGGTATACTGGTGAACATAACTGCAAAAAATAAAATAGCAAGAGGGAGTGTTGCATAGGATTTATCAACAGCCAGATTAGAACCGACAAGTGCAACCGTTGCCATGATAAGACTCATAGTACTCATCATTAGTGTCTGACTTATAGCCAGAAGAGGGACATTACGGCGAAAAGAATCCATGCATTACTCGTTTAGAAAGTGGGGTGATACCAAAGATGAACTACATTGTATCGAAAACCACAACGAGATGCTTTAACTATTTATAAAATGGAATAACCACTCTCTAACAAGGACATGATCATCATTTTGAAGCAATGATGCTTTAGCACTTTTAATTTGCTCTGAAGATAAATTTTTAGATTGTAGTCTAATAATAAGCTTTACATATTCTTTACTGAATTCCGGATGTCCCTGCAAAGTGAGAACATGATTATCAATAGTAAATCCTGAAAAGGGACTCAGGTTTGTTTCTGCAAAGTTAATTGCTCCATCTGGTAATTTTGTAACATGATCCTGGTGAGTGACCAGGGTAAAGAAAAAATCACGCTGAGGTTGCATCCATTCTCGTGATTCAGTGATATGTGTGGCTGTTATACCAAGCTCCCAGCCTTTGGTGTTTTTCTCAACTTTACCGCCCAGACATTGAGCAATAATCTGATGGCCAAAGCAAATGCCAATGAGTTTTTGCTTTTTCTCAATAATTTCAAGGGTAAATTCCTGTAGTTTTTTTATCCAGTCCAGAACCTCATAAACACTATACTGACTACCGGTAATAATATAACAATCACATTCTTCTATAGATTGTGGATACTCGAAATCCAAAACATTGTAACGTTTAAAAGTAAGTTTAATATTGTGATCCGACTGAATGGGAGAGAGTAGTTCAACAAATTTATCAGCATAACAACCGTATTTGTTAATCACAGCGGGGCTTAAATGGTCTGCATCGAGTATTCCGATTTTCATCAAATTCCGTTCTAATTTTTACTTAAATAAAAGATTGTCTATACTTATGGTGAATTGTATGAATTAGATAGATTTTATGACGAATAAACGCAAATATCCACGCTTACCCCTGCCGATGAAGGTAGAAGTATCGGTTGAGGATCAGGAACCGGTTGTAATGAAAACCCGTGATATGAGCGATGGTGGCGTTTTTCTTGAAGATAATGAGAATATCATCTTACAAATGGGCGTAAAGTTAACAATAAAAGTCATTGAAAGCATGCAGGGTGGTGATCCCGCAGAGATACCGGCTACTGTCGTGCGAGTTGCTGATGATGGTTTTGCTGTACAGTTTGATCTTGATTAAATAAGCTTTAAAATACTATTCTTGCAGCTCTTGTTCCATATCTTCCAGGCTGGTGTGGCGCACATTTTTCCCTTTCACCATATAAATTACATACTCGCCTATGTTTTTAGCATGATCGCCAATACGTTCGATGGCTCTAGCTATCCACATTACATCCAGCATTCTTGTAATCATACGTGGGTCTTCCATCATAAAGGTAAGTGACTGGCGCATAATGCCATCGTATTCCTGGTCCAAAGACAAATCTTCTTTTGCTACTTTTAATGCAGCGTCAATGTCAGTTCTGGCAAAGGAATCAAGCGTGTCATGCATCATACGTGATACATGTTCACCTAAGTGCTGTAATTCGTTGTAACCATTTTTAGGACGCTCATGTTCAGAGAGCCGTATCCCCATACGCGCGATACGTTCTGCCTGGTCACCAATTCTTTCAAGGTCGGTAATGGTTTTTATGACTGCTACAACTAAACGTAAATCAGAAGCGGTTGGTTGGCGGCGAGCCAGAATTTGGCTGCATTCTTCATCAATCAAAACTTCTGCAGCATTAACTTTCACATCTTTCTGAATGACGCTATTTGCCAGGTCTATATCCCCTTCGACAAGTGATTTTATAGCATTATTAATTTGCTGCTCAACGAGTCCACCCATTTCGAGAACGCGATTGCGAATTTCTTCCAGCTCAACATTAAATTGATTTGAAATATGTTGTCCAGTTTTTGATTTATCCATGTCTCAATCTCCAGTTCTTTTTGCTAACCATAACGACCAGTAATATAGTCTTCGGTCTGTTTCATAGATGGATTGGTGAAAATATTATTAGTGTCATCAAATTCTATTAGTTTACCCATATATAAGAAGGCTGTGTAGTCTGAAACACGTGCTGCCTGCTGCATATTGTGAGTAACGATAACAATCGTGTAATTTTCTTTTAATTCGTGAATAAGTTCTTCAATTTTTAGTGTTGAAATTGGATCAAGAGCCGATGCCGGCTCATCAAGCAAAAGTACTTCAGGTTCAATTGCAATCGCACGGGCAATCACCAGTCTTTGCTGCTGGCCGCCGGACAAACCCAGAGCGCTTTCATGCAGGCGATCTTTAACTTCATCCCAAAGGGCGGCACCTTTCAATGATTTCTCAACGACTTCATCAATACGTCGGCGATTTTTTTCACCTTGCAGACGTAAGCCATAAGCCACATTTTCATAAATTGATTTTGGAAAAGGGTTTGGTTTCTGGAAAACCATTCCAATTTTCTGACGCAAGTCAGCAACATTAACACCTTTAGCAAAAATGTCTTCATCATGAAGATGGATACTGCCATCGATACGACAGTTATCAACCAGGTCATTCATACGATTAAAGCAACGCAGTAACGTTGATTTGCCACAACCACTTGGCCCGATAAAAGCAGAAACGCGCTTTTCAGGGATACTAAGGTTAACATCATAAAGTGCCTGTTTTTGATCGTAAAACAGGTTTAGATCTGTAACCTTTAAGCATTCTTTTTCCTGAGATAGCTTATTAGTTGGTGTGCCAGCAGATGCGATGTCTTGCTTGGCTGTAATAATGCTACTTGTATAGGATGTATCTGACATATGCGTTTCCAATTAAACTTATTTCAAATAATAGTTAAGCTGCTACGATTCAAGGTTTCGGTACTTTTCACGTAAGTGGTTTCGAATATATATAGCGGACAAATTCAAAACCACAATAACCAATACCAATAAAAATGAGGTGGCATAAACTAATGGTCGTGCTGCCTCAACGTTAGGGCTTTGAAAGCCAACATCATATATATGAAAGCCCAAATGCATAAATTTTCTTTCCAGATGCAAGAAAGGCAAACTACCATCCAGTGGTAACGATGGTGCTAGTTTAACAACACCGACCAGCATAAGTGGTGCGACTTCACCGGCAGCACGAGCGATAGCTAAAATCATACCGGTCATCATAGCTGGTGTTGCCATTGGTATAATGATTCGCCACAAAGTTTCTGCTTTAGTTGCGCCTAATGCCAGACTACCTTCGCGTAACGCTTTGGGTATACGTGACAATCCTTCTTCTGTTGCAACAATAACAACAGGTACGGTTAAAATTGCTAGTGTAAGTGACGACCATAGTAAACCCGGCGTACCAAACGTTGGTGCAGGCAATGCTTCTGGGTAAAAAATCTGGTCAATTTCACTACCGATAAAGTAAATAAAGAATCCTAAACCAAAAATACCATAAACAATAGAAGGAACACCGGCGAGGTTATTGACTGCAATGCGAATAGTTCGTGTGACAAAACCTTGCTTGGCGTACTCGCGTAGGTAAATTGCCGTGATAACACCACATGGTGTTACCAGAATAGCCATTAGAATAACCATTAATACCGTGCCAAATATGGCAGGGAAAATACCCCCCTCGGTATTGGCTTCGCGTGGGTCATCAAAAACAAACTCACCTAAACGAGACAGGTAAATTGAAAATTTCTGGAAAATATTTAAATTATTGGGTTGGTATGCACGAACAATTTTAGATAAAGGAATCGTGACGGATTGACCATTCATTATCTCGGCTGACACGCTATAGGTATTCGATTCAGCATAGAGTTTAACAAGTGAATTCTCTAGCTCGGTATAAAGATCATTTAATGCACGCTCTTCAGCCTTTATCAGGTTAAAAGCCCCTTTATCTGTCACACCTTTAAGTTCAAGTTTTCTTTTCTTAAGACGTAAGCGTTCTAGCTGGTAATTAATGTCACCAATTTCATTCTTTTCTATATCACGAATTTTTTCGTGTAAGGTATTTGATTCATTTATAAGTGATTGCAAGTCATCCCAGACTGAACTCTCTGATTCTACAGCTTTACCATTTTTGGTAATACTCTTTACATAACCGTAAAAATTACCCCATTCACGTCTTTCGATAACTGCCAGCTCTTCCGGGTAGTTAATAGCCGTGTTCTCAGGGAAAATAACCCAACGAAAATCTGAACCGAGTTTATCCCGGTTACCCACTTTAATGAGTGAACGAGAAATAAATTCCTTATCGGTTTTTATGTTAACACCAGAGTCGATCAGGCGTTGTATCGGTACTTCCTTTGTATCGGTAATTTCGCCGATTAAGGTTGTTTTCATATCGCCATTAACAAGTTCGGCTTGCATAATTTGTGCAGGCCAGAAGTGACTTAAACCTTTAACGGCAATAACCAGTAATAAGCCCAGAACAATAATAATGCTGATACTTACTGCAGAAGCATTAAGCCATATCCAGGGGTCACCGCTTTTAAACCATTTCTTAATCATAATGAACTGTACTTACTACGTAATCTCTGACGAACGAGTTCGGCAGCAGTGTTAAACACAAAGGTAAATATAAATAATACAAGCGCTGCCAGGAATAAAATTCGGTAGTGGGTGCTATCCACTTCGGCTTCGGGCATTTCAACCGCAATGTTAGCCGATAAGGTACGCATGCCCTGGAAAATACTTAAATCCATAACCGGCGTATTACCTGTTGCCATAAGCACAATCATTGTTTCACCAACTGCACGACCCATACCGATCATAATCGCAGAGAAAATACCTGGGCTTGCAGTGAGAATGACAACACGTGTTAATGTTTGCCATGGCGTTGCACCTAAGGCTAAAGAACCAAAGGTTAAATGTTTGGGTACACTAAAAATCGCATCTTCAGCAATAGAAAATATTGTCGGTATAACCGCAATACCCATTGCAATACCAACAACTAAGGCGTTTCGCTGATCAAAATCTAAACCTAAATTAGTTTTAATCCAGCTCTGGATATCGCCACCGAAAAACACTATTTCAATCTGTGGGCTAATACTTAAAGCTAACCAGCCAAGGAAAACAACGACAGGAATCAGTAACGCTGCTTGCCAACCGTCCGGAATCAGCAAACGATATTTTTTAGGAAGCTTTTGCCATGCAAAAGCAAACATCAGAACACCAATAGGCATAACCAGTAATAAACTGAACACGCCAACCAGGTTTGCTTCCATAAAGGGTGCCAACCAAAGTCCGGCAAGGAAACCAAGAATAACAGTTGGTAGGGCTTCCATAATTTCAATCGTTGGTTTTACAACGGCGCGCATTTTTGGTGCCATAAAATAGGCAGTATAAATTGCGCCCATTAATGCCAGCGGTATGGCAAATAACATCGCGTAAAAGGCAGCTTTAAGCGTACCAAATGCCAAAGGCATAAAACTATACTTAGGTTCAAAGTCATTATCGGCAGAAGACGATTGCCATGTATATCCTGGCTCGGTGTAACTTTCATACCAGATCTTATCCCATAGAATGGCCCATGACATTTCAGGGTGTTCGTTATGAATCTTCCAGGTGTTTACCTGCTGCCCATCAGTTGTTAGTAAGTAATCTGCACGCGGGGATAAAGCAATATGTTGTATCGATGCGTCAGGCACACTAAACGTAGCAACGTCGCGCTGAGCCGTCGCATTATAAATGGTGAACTGACCAGAACGTGTTGCAGCAACAAAACCTTTGCGACGTTGTTCTGTCTCAATATCGCTAATTGCATCTTGTTGTGTTTTAAACGTTCTTATTTGTGTTAACTGGGAGGTATTATCCTTTTTAACCGGGAACCATTGTGCTACTTCACCTTTACTGTTGCCAACTAATAAAGAGATTCCGCCAGTTAAGAACGATAAATGTGTGAGTTCTTGTTTGTCTGTTAATAAATTAACGGTTTCGATAACGGTAACGTTTTCTGAATCACTGATATCAATAACCGTGGTAAGACCTTCTTTTGTCGCAATGTATAAACTGCTTTGTAACGGATCGACAAGAAAAAATTGAGCGTCCTGTATTTGCGGTAAACTTATTTCTTCCTGAGTAAATTCAGCAGTGGATTCTTCTTCTTCCTCATCGAGCAAGCTGGAGCTTTCTTTAGATAGTAAGCTCATCAAAATTCGGTTGTCTTCTGTTTTTGCAACAATGGTTGCTCTGTCATCATCCTGCTGATAACTTACATTAACAAGCGCTTTTCCTTTTTTGTCTATGACTAATGGTTCTTGCCCGCTAGGATAAAGAATTTCTGGCTCGATATGAATTTTGTCATCGGGATAACTAATTTTAAAATGGTGTTTAGCAATAATCGCTTTACCATTTGAAAGACCAAGAATCACCGTGTTATTGGATAACAGAGATACTTTAAAACTACTAACCAGCGTATTTTTATCGGTAATTTTTATTTGCTTAATTTCTTCACCAGTTTGAGCATTAAAAAAGACAGCATAGCCCTGGTCGGTGTATTGAACTGCCACCGCGTTTTGTTCTTCAATGGCAAGATGCAGGGTTTTACCATACTTGGCATTTAATGAGTATTCACTTGCTTTAGTGATAGAAGCATCTTCGAACAGTGGGTAAACGATATAGAGCAAATAAAAAAAGATAAGAACAATTGCGATAATAACGCCAATACCACCAACAGCCATATTGAAAGCAGTGAGTTTGTCTTTCAGGCCTCGAATACGGGTTCGTGAGAATTTCGGTGCGTTTACATTAGCTGTATTGGACATGCACGCAGTGTAATCACTTTATATGACAGTTTTATGACAAAAACCAGTCTGCATCGAATGAAATATACTGTAAAAACAAATAGTTACATACTTAGATGAAACTTATGTTACAAAAAAGAGGGCATAACTAGCTCAATTTGATTGTTAAGCCGGCAACCGGTTAATATTACATTTGGAGGGTTAGATTGCAGCCTGATATCGGCTCTGGATTTACTCAAAACCACAAACAAAAAACCCCGCTAGCAGCGGGGTTCTAAGTAGCGGTTTAGTAAGTTTACTGAATCGCTTTAAGGTACTTCTGTACAATTTTATTACTTAGTGGAATGTAGCCATCTTTAACAACCACGTGCTGTCCTTCTTTAGACAGAATCATTTTTACAAATTCACGCTCTAATGGAGCAAGTGGTTTATTAGGTGCTTTGTTTACGTAAACGTAAAGGAAGCGGCTTAATGGGTATTTACCTTTTGCTGCGTTTTCAGTTGTTGCAGCAATAAAAGGCTTACCTGGTTTTTTAGTTAATGGTACAGCGCGCACACCAGACGTTTTATAACCAATGCCTGAATAACCCACACCGTTTAATGATGTAGAAATGGACTGAACAACAGATGCAGAACCTGGTTGTTCGTTAACCGTTGATTTAAAGTCGCCTTTACAAAGTGCTTTCTTTTTAAAGTAACCGTATGTTCCAGATACAGAGTTACGACCAAAAATTTGCAGGCTACGGCCTTTCCATGAGCTTGATAAACCAACATCACCCCATGAGTCTACTTTTTTATTGTGACCGCATTTACGAGTCGATGAAAAGATAGCATCAACCTGAGGAATGCTTAAACCTTTAATTGGGTTATCTTTATGCACGTAAACAGCCAGTGCATCGATTGCTACTGGAATAGCCATTGGTTTATAACCAAATTTCTTTTCGAAAGCCTGTAATTCTTTATCTTTCATCTTACGGCTCATCGGACCGAAGTTTGATGTACCTTCTGTTAAAGCAGGTGGCGCAGTGGATGAACCGGCCGCCTGAATTTGAACATTAACATTTGGATAAGCACGTTTGAATTCTTCAGCCCAGAGTGTCATCAGGTTTGCTAATGTGTCCGAACCAACGCTGGAAACATTGCCTGATATTCCACTTGCTTTTTTATAAGCTGGAATTTTTTTATCGATTTTTGAAGCAGAGAATGCTGATGCAGCAAATGCTATCTGGCTTGAAAGCAGGCCAACAGTTGCGAATGTTATAAGTTTTTTCATTTGTCTTAACTCCTGGAGTCGTTACATTACATTTTTAAGATATTTTTAATTTATCTGTTAGCCATTATCGTGTTCAAGTATGAAAGCAAAATGACATTAATATGACAGTTTTATGAAACACGCTTAAATATTACTTTTTTATGATGCGGGTGACCGGGAAAATACAGGTAAAGGTACTGCCCACGTTAATTTCGCTTTTAATTTCCAGTCGCCCATCGTGACGTTCAAGAACATGTTTAACAATCGCAAGACCTAAACCTGTGCCACCTGTTTCTCGTGAGCGGTCAGCATTAACCCGGTAAAAACGTTCAGTTAGATGAGCGATATGCTGCTGCGGGATACCCGGGCCCGTATCTTGTACACTAAAAACAGCCTGGTTATCCTGCTTGTCCCATATAATATTAATTTCACCTTTTGTGGGTGTATAACGTACAGCGTTATTAATTAAGTTAGAAAATAAGCTATAGAGTTCGTCGTGGTTACCTAAAATATTAAATTCATTATTTATCTGTAAGTTAATCTTATGCTGCTTTTCACCGCTTAGAATAAGGGCTGATTCTTTTATCGATGTCAGCATGGCAGCGATATCAATCCTGTTATCGTGTTGGTCGACTGGACGTGTTTCCAGTTTAGAAAGGGATAACAAGTCATTAACCAGTCGTTCCATTCGTTGCGACTGTGTAAACATCGTGTCGATGGCTTTTTGTAACTTCTTTGGATCCGTTGGCAAATTGTTTTGCATGGTTTCCAGGTAACCTGATATTACTGTAATCGGGGAACGTAATTCGTGTGAAACGTTAGCAACAAAGTTACTGCGCATGGCTTCTAATTTACCTATATGGCTTATATCGCGGCAAATAATCAACATCTGCTTTTTTACATATGGAATAATCTGTACAGCAAGTTGCTTTGTGGGGTGCTCTGGTGAAGCAATATTTAAAACCTTTGTGAAATCTTTTTTATTCAGGTAGCGCATAAAGGAAGGGTCACGAAACAGGTTACTAATAGCCTGGTTGGCATCTTCCGGATAACGAATCCCCAGTAGTGATTCGGCCGCATTATTAGACCAATCAATTTGTTTATACTTATTTAAAATAATCATCGCATCAGGCAGCGCCGAGGTAGCTTCCTGAAATCGCACAATAGTTTTATTTAACGCATCTTTATTTTTATTAATGGCTTTTTCCATTAAATATATTTGGTGGAAAATTTCTCCCCAATAACCTTTGCTGTCAGGCAGCAAGGTACTATCGCGTTGCAGTAACCATTTATGCAGTTTAGAAATATTTTTAAAGGTAAAAAGAATATACGCAATTAACACAATACTTATAAAGAGTATGTGTAAATCAAAAATGTAACCGACGGCAGCGGCTATAATAATGTAAAGAAGTAAAAACCAGAGTTCGCGTTGTAATTGTGGATGCATTATTGTGTCGAGAGCCGGTAACCTGCACCACGAACTGTTTGTATAAGATTGTGGTTATTTGATGGTTCGAGTGCTTTTCTTAAACGGCGAATATGGACATCAACGGTGCGTTCTTCAACATACACACTGTCTCCCCATACACCATTGAGTAATTGTTCCCGGCTGTATACACGTTCCGGCGATCGCATAAAAAATGCCAGCAAGTTATATTCTGTTGGGCCAAGTGAAATCGAATGCCCTTTTGATGAAACGCGATGCGAGGCGTCATCAAGTGTTAGGTCAGCAATACTTAAAACTTCACTTGAACTTGCAGTGGTTGTACGGCGTAACAAAGCTTTAATACGCGCATGCAACTCTTTTGTTGAAAAAGGTTTTTTCAAATAATCATCTGCGCCACTTTCCAGACCAGCGAGCATATCATCTTCTTCTGTTTTAGCCGTCAACATAATAACCGGTACATTACGCGTTTTATCATTTTTACGTAAGCTTTTAATATAATTAATGCCACTAATGCCGGGC
>Ga0316207_10001452_pt1 | contig 29016 bp, 28 predicted proteins | sample 6weekpyrite_MG_FD_204943 | JGI IMG/M metagenome (GOLD analysis project Ga0316207, IMG submission 204943) | Microbial mat bacterial communities from mineral coupon in-situ incubated in ocean water Damariscotta River, Maine, United States -... | ecosystem: Environmental > Aquatic > Marine >...
AGTACTCCCTTATTTACAGGGTTTACATATCGAATCTGAAGATGCTTTAGTAACGAGCAATCACTGTGCTGACAATACGAAATTAAAAATCATTGTACCGGCCTTACCCAGAATCAGTAATCACACCGACTTTGATCCCATACGCCTGCATCCCGAAATTGATTTTGAATATATTGGTCCAGAGCAGACGATCCCTCACTGCGATCTAATTATCTTACCTGGCAGCAAAAGTGTTCGCGCTGATTTTCAGTGGCTTAAAGATCACGGCTGGGATAACCATATAAACAGGCACCTACGTTACGCGGGAAAAGTTCTCGGGATTTGTGGTGGCTTCCAGATGTTAGGCCAGTGGATACACGACTCAGATGGAATAGAGGGTGACGCTGGCTCAACTCGGGGCCTCTCATTATTTGAAATGGAAACCCGGTTAACAAATCAGAAACAGTTAATTCAACAGTCCGGTGAACTGAGTATTGATAATTCACCTGTCACCGGTTATGAAATACATTGTGGCATTAGCACAGGCCCTGCTCTGGATTCCCCAGCAATAACAGGCACACATTTTACTGACGGGGCTGTTTCCAGTGAACAGAATATTATCGGCACTTATTTTCATGGACTATTTGACAAACAATCTGCCTGTAATGCCATACTACACTGGGCAGGGCTAACAGATGCAGAGTCTAATGATTACCAGGCGCTTAGAGAGTCTGAAATTAATAGACTCGCTGATGCAATAGAACAGTATATTGATGTGCCAGAGATTCTGAAATTGCTCGATTAATTAATTGCTAAAAAAGCAATAACAAATAATGAAACAGCCTCAACAATTTCTAAACTGGCACCCATGGTATCGCCGGTCATTCCACCCAGACGTTTTAGCATCATATAACGCAACAGGAACAAAACCACACAGACACAAGCAAGCACTGTAATCACAATAAGCCCAGGAAAAGCAATAATAAACAAGCCACAAATAACAGCTATCACTGCATACGCCTGCACACTGTTAAGGTGTTCTGCCATTTCAGCCCCAAGTCCCTGCTGGCGAACATAGGGTGTCGTTACAAATAAAACAATAATGGATAACCGCCCTAATATGGGCGCTATTAACAAAGACCACAAATGATTATGTTCAAGCAAATAGCTCAAGGCACTAAATTTTGCCAGCAATAGCAATACCAATACGACAACAGCCAAAGGGCCAGCAGCCGGATCTTTCATTATATCCAGGCTTTTTTGCCTGTCACCATAACCACCGGCCCAGGCATCCGCACTATCTGCCAGCCCGTCGAGGTGCAGACCACCGGTTATTACAACCCATAAAACCAGGACTGTTATAGCGGTGAGCGCCGGCGCAAAACTATTTACCAGAAGCGCCACCAGCCAGAGCATACCGCCTATTATCAAACCTACTAACGGATAATATAAAACTGACTGCGCGACCTGCCTCTGTGCATACTCACCCTTTAGTGGAACGGGTAGTCGCGTGAGAAATTGCACTGCAATAAAAAAAGGATGCATAGTTATTTAAGTTTAAGTTTGTGGATTGTCTTACCCGTTTAGCTTCATAAAATGCAGTCAGGAGATTCCAAGCACGGCGGTTTTACCGGCATCAATTATTTAATTCAAGCTGTAGTTCTGTTTTTAAAGGACTAAAGACGCTGTGTGTTGCAAAACTCATTAAACTAATTTTATTGATTAATACAGCGGGTGTTCTTTCAGGCTTATATTCATTCAGTTTCTCACTAAGCAAAGCGCTTGAGTACTGGTCATTATATAAGCCCACCGTTAAATGCGGTTGATACTCAGAGCTCATTTTTCCATTAATGCTGTTTTCATTAATGCAATTCTCATTAATGCTGCCCTCACTAATGCCGTCCTCATTAAGGTACGTTGACAGTATGCTGCGAATTTCCCCCAGTGTACCTGTTTTGTCTTCAATCGCAAAATAGGGAGCCGACAGGAAACTCCTCAGTTCAGAAAGGTGAATTTTAAAAGGCGAGAAACATCTTTTTTTCAATGCCTCAGCCTGGGTATTAATCACCTCTGGTGACACTCCATCATTACCAGACTCATCATAAAAGCCATAGGCAAACAGTGTAACATGGGCCTGACGTTGCTCACCTGCCAGTAAATATTTTGCAAGCATTTTTCGTGCATTTACAAGCTCAGTTTGCCAGGCATCGTTATTGATCTCTAGCGCCCAAACCGCATATCTTTGCCGCCCCCTATGCCACTCAGGAAAGTCCCTGTCTTCACATTTATAAGTAAGAGCCTCTTTTATAAAACATTCATTCACGCCCTTTACTCCTGTCTTATTCCTGTTTTAAAGATACATGATTTATAAAACTTATCTGTGAAATATCTTCCCACATAGAAACCCTGCTTACACCGGCATAATCAATCGCTATCTTATTCATTTTCTGAGTTTCAATTGCTAGCAAGTCACATAGAATCATTTTAATAACCCCACCATGACAGGCTAATAATATTTTTTTGCCTTGCCACTCATCTACTATCGAATAGTAAGCTTGAAGCACCCTTTCTTTAAACGCCAATAGCGACTCTCCATCAGGCGGAGTATGCTTTACCGGGTCACGCCAGAATGCAGACAGTTTTTTTTCATCGGTCTTGCATATTTGCTCTGCCGTTTTAGCTTCCCATTGACCAAAATGAATTTCACGTAACTGAGCGTCTACTATCAGGGGTTTATGAATTTTTTCAGCATATCGAGATGCAAACTCATAGCACCTTAACAAGGGAGAACTGATAACAACATCATAATCTAGCAATAAGCCTGCACTCTCCATCTGCTGCCATCCCAACTCACTCAACTGCGCATCTGTTGAACCCAGAAAACATTGTCCGGCGGTTGTCTCCCCATGCCGAACCAGGTCTATAATACTTTTCTTTTCGTCTTCCTCACTCATCTTTATTACTAACACCGGCCTGTGCAAAAGTTGCCATTTTATTATGCAGCGCGCATGACAGACGCATTAATGGTACGACCACAGCCGCACCACTGGCCTCACCTAATCTCATATTAAGATCAATCAGGGGCTCTACCTGTATCGCCTGCATAATCTTTTTATGACCCGGTTCGGCTGAGGCGTGTGAGAAAAAAAACCAGTCTTTTACATTGGGATTAATTTTAATTGCCGCCAGGGCAGCGACAGATGAAATAAACCCATCCACCAGAACGGGAATCGCCTTTTGAGCACAGGCGATGTAGGCGCCTGTCATTGCTGAAATTTCAAAACCGCCAAGCGTCTGTAAAACCTGTAACGGCTCATTTGAATTTAGTTGATGTTTGTCCAGGCTCTGTTGAATAATATCTATCTTGTGGTTTATACCTGCCTCATCCAGTCCGGTACCTGGCCCCGCAATTTCTTTAGCCGAACTTCCCAGTAAGGCACAGGCAATAGCCGTAGCGGATGATGTATTTGCAATACCCATATCACCCGCTATAAAAAGTTCCAGTGGTTGCCTGCTCCCATTACAGGATAAAACAGGTTGCGCTCTCTCCACCGCCTCATATCCAACTTGCAGAGCTTCTACCAGTTGTGACTCACTCATTGCCTGTTGTTGATAGAAATTAGCGGTTCCAGCGGCAATACGCCGGTCAATAACCCCTGGCATTTCCTCAAGTTCTGAAACCGTTCCAGTATTAACAACTTCAAGCTCTGCATTTAGCTCCTTGGCCAATACACTAATGGCCGCACCCCCGGCAGAAAAGTTTTTCACCATTTCAGCAGTGACCGCCTGGGGAAAAGCCGAAACACCTTCCTGTGCAATTCCGTGATCTGCAGCAAAAACCACTATTTTAACTGCATCAACCGCCGGCATAACGCTATCTTTATTGCGACTATATCGCATCGCAGATAACCTTATAGCTATCTCTTCCAGCATACCTAAGGAACCAGGCGGCTTGGTCAAACTATTTTGCCTGTCTATTGCATCTCCAATAGCTGAGCTGGCAATTTCTTTTACAGGCTGATTTAACCACTCAATATTAATCACAGATTAACCTTTAAATTATTACTTCAGAATTTGCGGCAGGCCCGCAACGGTAAAGACAACACGGTCACAGACCTGTGCAAGCTGTTGATGTAATCGGCCAGATTCATCGACAAAACGTCGACTAAGCTCACCCATGGGCACTATACCCTGCCCAACCTCGTTGCTTACCAAGATCACGTCAGCCTGCATTTGATTAATAACATTAACCAGATCAGCAGACTTCTGCGCTATATCAATAGTTTCATGAGCAAGCCAGTTACTTAGCCATAATGTCAGGCAATCCACCAGGATACAGTGGTCTTTCTTATCATTTTTCAGCAGCACGTCAGATAAGCCGAGCGGCTCTTCAATCAACTGCCAGCTTGCTGGGCGTTGCAGCTGATGCTTTTTAATGCGCTCAGCCATTTCACTATCCCCTACCGTCGCCGTGGCAACATAAATAACATTTGCAGAATTATTTTCGGCAAGTTGCTCAGCATAACGGCTCTTTCCAGACCTGGCGCCGCCGAGTACAAGGGTTTTCATAGTAGTTGTCTTTTAAGAAAAGCTAAAGTTTACACGCAACTAATCAGTCACGTGTTTTTTTTGTTAACAGTCGACGTCAGGGTATCAAGACCCGCTATGGATTTTTAAGTCACTGGCTTTCTCTGGCCTGTATCCGGTTTTATCCTGATAAAAGGCTTTTATAACTTCAAAATCAGCCTCAATATCGCCACTGAGATCCATCACCTTACCCACACCTATCGACTTGTTTTTATAGTCGAGGTAGCCCAATGCAAGTGGCACATTAGCACCGTGAGCGATATGGTAAAAGCCAGTTTTTAAATGATCGGTTTTAGAGCGAGTTCCTTCCGGCATTAGCCCCAGGATAAACTCTTCTCTTTGCTCAAACAGTTCTATATTTTTCTGGATAAAACCAACAGATTTCTCTCGATTCAAGGGCACTCCGCCTATTGCCATAAAAAGCGGCCTGAACGGCCCCCAGAACATACTATGCTTGGCCACCCAGTTAAGCGGCATATTTAATGCCCACCTGGCGAGCATACCCATTATAAAATCCCAGTTACTGGTATGTGGGTAAGCGATTAACACATAACGCTGAGTTTGCGGTACCTTATCCTCCACCTTCCAGCCAATTAGCTTCAATATAAATTGGCTAATACCTCTCATTTCCTGCTACCTCTTTGATACATCAAAACTTTTTCTCAAACTTATGGTCTTTATTATCGCGCTGCAAATGATAAAATTCACTGAATTTTCGATCTGTAGTGTCGCATAAACAATATTAAATGGAGAAAACCTTGTCGCAGCACAACGCCATTTCACAACTTAAAGACTATATCAGCCAGCACATACTTGGACAAACCACGCTGGTTGATCGATTAATTATAGCTCTATTAGCGGATGGACACCTGCTGGTTGAAGGCGCACCGGGCCTTGCAAAGACCCGAGCGATCAAGGTGCTTAGCGAAGGTATAGAAGGCGATTTTCACCGCGTGCAGTTTACACCAGACCTGCTCCCCGCAGACCTTACGGGTACAGAAATTTATCGTCCCCAGGACGGAAGCTTTCAATTCCAGAAAGGGCCGCTTTTTCATAACCTGATACTCACCGATGAAATAAACCGAGCTCCCGCCAAGGTACAGTCTGCACTGCTTGAAGCCATGGCCGAGAGACAGATCACCGTCGGCTCAGTCACCTACCCACTACCAGAACTTTTTCTGGTCATGGCGACCCAGAACCCACTCGAACAGGAAGGTACATACCCTTTACCTGAAGCTCAGCTAGACCGGTTTTTAATGCATGTTTTTGTGGACTACCCTGATGCCGATACCGAGCGCCAGATACTACGCCTTACCCGTGATGAAGCCAGACAGGGTTTAAGCGAACCGGCCAAACCATCTGAAATTATTTCTCAGAATGCTCTGTTTGAAGCCCGCAATGAAACCCTGGACATTTATATGTCTGACGAGCTTGAAACTTATCTGCTGCAACTGGTACTCGCCACGCGCGATCCCGGCCGATACGATGACAGACTGGCCGACTGGCTTGAATATGGCGCCTCTCCACGTGCATCGATGGCACTGGATCGCTGTGCCCGTGCCCATGCCTGGCTCAACGGCCGTGATTTCGTAGGCCCTGAAGACATCCAGGCGATCGCACATGATGTCCTGCGCCATCGTATTATTTTGAGTTTTGAAGCAGAAGCGGAAGGCATCACCAAAGATCAATTTATAAATGAGTTAATCGCACGCATTGCCGTTCCATAATGCCACATAAAAATCACACGCCAGAACCCTCCACAAACGGTGACGATATTGTCCGCATCAGCCAGTCCTGCCTGATTGGTTTAAACCGTGACGCCCGGCAAATCCCACTAAGTTCTGCCAGTATCCGTGCACAGTTTAATGGCCAGTATCTGTCTGCGTTTAAAGGTCGAGGAATGGAGTTTGATGAAGCGCGTCCCTACCAGCCCGGTGATGATATCCGCGCAATGGACTGGCGTGTCACTGCGAGGACGGGCAAAGCACACAGCAAAGTATTTCGCGAAGAGCGTGAACGCCCCATCTTGCTCTGGGTTGATTACCGGGACACCATGTTTTTTGGTACGCAACAACACTATAAATCTGTGCTGGCTGCAAAAATTGCAGCATTACTCGCCTGGAGTGCTGCGCATCATGGTGACCGCCTGGGAGGCCTGGTTTTTTCCAGCCAGTCACATGTTGAAATTCGCCCCAGCCGTGGTAAATCAGCCAGCCTGCATTTTATTCAGCAACTTGCGCAACACCCTGCCTGGCAAAGCGAAAAGCATACTGGTGACACCCAGTCACAAACTGCAGCCGATGCACTGGGGCGTCTACAACGCGTTAGCAAACCCGGTTCGCTGGTATTTTTAATAAGTGACTTTCGCAATATGGATGATCTGGCATGGTCCCGCATTGCTTTATTACGACGCCATTCAGATGTTGTTCTAATTTCTATTCACGACCCACTTGAACAGGAACTCCCACCTGCGGGCACCTACAAAATTAGCAACGGCGACAAAGTTATTAATTTAAATACTTATAATAAAAACCAGCGCGAAAAATATCACCAGCGCTACCTGCATCAGCAGACAGAACTGCAAAACAGATGTCGCAAACTGGGCATGCGCTACATCAGCATTTCCACACAGGATGATTACCTGCTGAGCTTACAACAGGGCCTGGGCCTGGCCGCCGTTAACACACGGAAAAAACCCAGATGAACCAGTCGCCCATTCAGAACCTTCCCTTGAGAGATATCCACTTACCCGAAGCGGTTAGCTGGTGGCCACCAGCGATCGGCTGGTGGTTACTGCCTGTTTTATTATTAATAATCGCTGCGGCGGTTTATTTACTGATTAAATATAAACGCAATTTTAAACCGCAACCTGCCTATAAAAAAATTGCCATGCGAGAACTACACAAAATCCGCCAGGACTTTAACCAGAAAGAAGCATCGAAAGAAGCATCGATTGAACAGCTACGCGCGATTTCTACTTTACTGCGCCGAGTTGCCCTATGCTATTTACCCCGAGAATCTGTCGCCAGCCTCACCGGCAAACAATGGGTAGACCAGCTAAACCAGCTCACACAGGATACATTTTTTTCAAACCAGCTCGGCATGCTTATTTCTAGCGCACCTTATAAATCACATGCAGAGTTTAACCCTGAAGAGCTAACAAATATTTGTGAACAGTGGATTAAGCAACTGCCTGAGCAGAGCAATAAAGAGGTAACGGGATAATGTCTGGATTCGACATCAGCCAGATACAGTTTGCCTGGCCCTGGCTACTGATGCTTCTTCCTTTGCCAATTATATTACGCTATTTTCTTCCAGCCAGTAATACAAACCTGGACACGCCCCTGCATGTCCCATTTATAGAAGACTTTAGCACCATACAACATAACAACGGCACAATTAATAAGCCAGGCCGCTTACTCGCGGTTCTTAGTTCAATAGCCTGGATATGCCTGGTACTGGCCAGCGCAAGACCACAGTGGTTAGGTGAGCGCATTGACATTCCCGTCAGCGGACGCGATCTGATGATGGCCGTTGATTTATCCGGCAGTATGGCCGCCGAAGATTTTGAAATTAACGGTCAGGTTATTAATCGACTACAGGCCGTTAAAATTGTTGCCGGCGAGTTTATTAAACGCCGTGAAGGCGACCGTATTGGCCTGATTTTATTTGGTGAACAGGCTTACCTGCAAACCCCTTTAACCTTCGATACCAAAACCATTGACACCATGCTTAAAGAAGCACTCATAGGCATTGCGGGTAAGGCGACAGCTATTGGTGATGCAATAGGACTTGCAATTAAACGCCTGAATGGCGAGAGCGCAGAAGATCGTATATTAATTTTACTCACCGACGGTGCAAATACCGCCGGAGAGGTTATGCCCCTTAAAGCCGCAGAGCTCGCTGCTAAACAAAAACTGAAAATTTACACTATCGGCGTGGGCGCTGAAAGCCGCGAGGTAGGCGCCTTATTTTTCAAGCGCACCATCCAGAACAATGAAATTGACGAAAAAACATTAACACAAATTGCCCAGCTCACCGGCGGCCAGTATTTCCGCGCACGTAATACAGCCGAGCTTAATGAAATATATCATTTGATTGACCAGTTAGAACCGCTTGAAAAAGATAGCCAGAGTTTCAGGCCGGTAAAGGCTCTTTATATGTGGCCATTAGCATTCGCCTTAATTATATGTTCACTCATTATCCTGGCTCCCATGACCAGGCCGTATGTTTTGAGCGCCAGAGGTTTTATCTCAGGTTTTTACTCTGCTAACAAAACCGGGAACTGAGCAATGACTATGAACTCTTATATTTCAGACCGATGAAAACATGGAATTAATTAACGCATTACAGCACTTTCATCTGCTTCGCCCCTACTGGTTATTGGCGCTACTACCGCTTGCCGCTTTAATATGGGCCTATTCCCGTGCAGAATCACGTAGCAGGAACTGGGCATCCGTTATTGATGAACGCCTGCTGCCTCATCTACTGGGAAAAGCTACTGAGCGCGTAAAAATTATTCCGGTTAAGCGTTTATTTTTCTTTGGCTCTTTGCTCATTATTGCATTAAGTGGACCTGCATTTGAGAAACGACCACAGCCAGTTTTTAAAACCCAGTCTGCTGTGGTTATTGTGCTTGACCTGTCACTTTCCATGGACGCCACCGACATTAAACCCAGCCGCCTAAAGCGCGCACACTTTAAAATTAATGATATTTTAAAACAGAGAAAAGAAGGCCAGACAGCACTCATTGCTTATGCAGGTAAAGCTTATGTCGTCAGCCCATTAACCGATGATGCTGAAACTATTATTTCACAGATACCCGCACTGGAAACCGATATAATGCCAACCCAGGGAAGCCGCCTGGATATTGCATTAAATAAGGCACAGGAATTATTTATAAATGCCGGACACGCTAAAGGGCATATATTTATTGTCAGTGACAGCATTAACAAATCAGCCCTGAACACTATTAAAGAACTCAAAGCCAGTAATATAAAATCCTCAGTACTTGCACTGGGTACCGTTCAGGGCGCCCCCATTGCAGCCAGGGATGGAGGCTTTGTTAAAGATAATCAGGGAGCAATTGTCGTTCCCAAACTTGATACCTCCCTTATGAAACAGGCTGCTAATATGGGTGGCGGACAATACAGTCTGATAAGTGCTGATGACAGCGACATTAATCGACTACTCTCAGCAATAAAAGTGAATAAAAGCCCTCTCGGGCCAGAACAGATCGACACTGAAGGCAATAAGTTTCAAACTGACACATGGCACGAAGAAGGGCCATGGTTACTGCTTATTGTGATACCTTTTGCTGCTTATCTTTTTCGTAAAGGCCTGATATTTATTTTTATTCTTTACCTGATACCTTTTCCTAAACCGGTTCAGGCAATTGAATGGACAGAGCTTTGGAACAATAAAGACCAACTGGGTGAAGCAGCGCTTCAACAGGGCAAACCAGAAATCGCTGCCGATTTATTTAACAACCCGGAGTGGAAAGCCGCTGCGCAGTATAAAGCACAAAAATACCAACAGGCCGCGGAAACATTATCGACTCTAGATACCGCAGAGGCGAACTACAACCGTGGCAATGCACTCGCTAAAGCCGGTCAGGTCGAGCAGGCTATTAGCGCATTTGAACGAACCCTTCAGTTACAGCCTGAACATGAAGACGCGAAATATAATCTGGATTTACTTAAACAGGCAAAACAGGATGCCGATAAAAACCAGGCAGATAACAAACAGCAGCAAGACCCGCAACAGGACGGCGAAGATACATCAGAAAATAATACTGATGATAAAAATTCACAAACACAGGACAGTCAATCACAGAATAGTCAACAGCAAAACCAGGGCGAAGAACAACAACAGGGACAACAGCAGGAAAACCAGAACCAACAGGCCGAAAAATCTGATCAGGAACAGACCGAGGACAGAGACAAGAATCTGGCTTCACAGGAACAGGATAAAGAATCACAGGAGGAAGAGGCTGAGCAAGCACGCCAGCAACGACTATCAGAAAATGAGGCCTCACCCGATTTAGACCAGCAACAGACCCAGCAATGGTTAAAGAAAATACCCGATAACCCAGGGGGGCTATTACGCCGCAAATTTAAATACCAGTACGGTCGTGGCAAACAACAGACAGAGCAGGAGCAATGGTAAACATGTTTACTCAAAAATTACCTCATACAATTAAACACAGCTTAATGCTATGCCTGTTTATGATCAGTTTCACTTTGCCCCTTGCATCCATAGCCGCGGACATCAAGGTCTCAATAGACAGAGCTAAAATTCAACTTAATGAAACCTTTACCCTGGTATTCGAAGCCAATGACGACGTTGATGAAAACCCTGATTTCTCTCCGCTTGAAAAAGATTTTCAGATACTGAACCAGAGCACCAGCAGTAATATCAGCCTGATTAATGGTAAGTACACCAAAAGCCTGCGCTGGAACGTCTCCCTTATTGCATTACGGGAAGGCAACATTACCATTCCTTCAATCAAATTTGGAGCAGACAAAAGCCCCTCATACCAGATAACGATTAGTCCTATACAGAAGTCTAATGGAAAGTCGGGCGAGGAATTTATTTCAGAGCTTGAAGTCAGCACAAATTCAGCGTACCCACAGTCGCAAATCATTGTCACCCAGCGAATGCTAAGTTCACGCAATATAAATGGTTATGAGTTTTCATCACTAAAATTTACAGGTGTTGAAGTATCACAGGAAGCCCTCGGCGAGCTCAAACAATACCAGACAAAACGTGGCGAAACCCCTTACCTCGTACTCGAACAGTCTTTTGCAATTTACCCACAGGCTTCTGGCACATTGAATATAGAGCCGAGTATTGCGTCCGCACGTATTGCCCTCAATAACCGCTCACAATTCAACTCTTTCCGCAGCAATAGCAAAACCGTTAGACGCGTTTCTGAAAATAAAACAATAAATGTAAAGCCCGTACCCTCTTCATTTAAGGGCAAACACTGGTTACCCGCTAAAGAAGTCCAGCTTGTTGATGAGTTTCCAGAAGCACAGACATTCAATGCTGGCGAACCCATTACACGCACACTATCACTGTTAGTCGATGGCCAAAGTGCTTCGCAACTTCCTGAGTTTAGTATTCAGGAAATCAATAACCTCAAGCAATATCCTGACAAGCCCGCTCTTAATGACAACACAGACGATAATGGAATAACCGGCATTCAGCAGATAAAAGTTGCCATTATCCCTTCTCAGGAAGGCAGTTACACATTACCTGCCATTTCTATTCCCTGGTGGAATACTTCTACTGACAAAATGGAAATAGCCTCTATACCTGCCCGCACATTCACAGTAGGCCAAGCAGGCGGCATCTCTACCCCAGACCCAGCGACTACAACGACTAAACCTGATATTAATACGACAGTTACTCCAGTTGAAAGCAACACCCCATTAACACCCTGCATACAAGCGCAAACCACAACACCAGACACCGGTAGTTTAACCTGGAAAGTTATTTCATTACTGTTATTTATCGCCTGGCTTATTACTCTGTTTTTATTATTTCGTAACAAACAGGCTGAAAGACACAAAAGAATAAATCCTGAAAACCATAGCGAATCGCTAAATAAACTCATCAAAAAAATAAAACAGGCCTGTGATGCTGCAGATGCGTTACAGTGCAAAGACGCTCTTTTATTATGGGGCAGGAGCGTATTTAGTCATGGCAATATTTATTCACTTGGCGAATTATCAAAACACGTACCCGAAACATTAGCTGAAAAAATAAATTCACTTAACGCTCATCTTTATAAAAACGACTCACAACCCTGGGCCTGTGATCAACTTGCCGAACTATGCGAATCATTTTCAAGCGAACACGCAAAAGACACTCATAACAAGAAAAACCAGGATCAACTGGAAGCGCTATACCCTTAGTGTTGATTTTTATTTTATATATTATCAAATAATAATATTATTATTGTCTTGAAGTTAATTATCTTATTTATAACTGGTTTTGCGATATAGAACTCACAAAACCAGAAAACATTATTATAAAATCACTTCGTTTTTTTCTTAGCCAACTGCACTTACTCTGTTGAAAATAAAATAAAACAATAGTTTAATGTGCCTTCAATATAAAAATAGGATAATTTATGAAAAAACTTGTTTTAGCGTGTGTTGCATCATTTACTTTTGGTGCTTTGAATACTGCCAGTGCTAGCGGCGACGTAAACAGCATGATTGGCACCTGGAAATGGGAAGGCTTCACTATTGAAGTTGCCAAATGTGACTCAACGGAAGTTTGCGCAAAAGTTGTTTCTGGCCCCAAGAATGTTGGCATGGAAATGATCCAGTCCAAGCTTAAGCCATCTGGCGGCAGCTTTTTAGGTAAGGTTGCTCACCCTCAAACAGGCGACACCTATAATTCAAAACTAACCATGGCTAATGCAGATACATGGCACATTGATGGTTGCACTGATGCCAATGTTTGCGCTAGCGGTGACTTCTCTCGCGTTAAATAGTTAAGCATTACTAAATGCTAGCAGCATAAGCACACTCTGCAAAACTACATGGGTGTGCTTTTTTATAAATGCAGAAACTAATCATCTTTCACAGAAACAGGCACTACATACATGCAATACAAGCCCTTAGCTCATACTATACACGTGCTTTAAAATACTAACGGGTGGGTTCTTTTAGATAAAGCATCCTTGCTTTAGTGGTAATTATTGAAACGCTTTATTCCATAACGTCTTATTTGATTTTTTGCTTTACTATGCAGCGGCATCTTTGTTTGATACTGGTGTAAATTTAATTATCAGGCCTGCGACTAGAAATGCTAGCCCAATTTGCCAGAAACTAACCAGTATAAATTCAAACTTACTTGAATCCCCAAAGTTTACCGTTGGTGGCATATTTAGAAAATAACCGGCAAGCTGTGCTGCAAGAAAGAAAGCTGATACCGCAAAAACAATTCGACCTGACCAGGTTATCATTTTCTGCATATCGTTCTTCATTACAAAGCTAGCAACAATAAAAGCAATACCTATTAGTGCAACCACGACTCCAATCCACATAAACGGCTTCATATATGGCATCATTAATACCATCATATCAATCATTGCGTCCTTCATTTATAGTTTCCCCCTTAGAATAATTATTAGAAACCCATTGTAACTTGAAAACCAATATTTTTTCAAACTGGATACTAATATTTTTTGAATAACTATAACCAGCAAGACTTAGTTAAAAATTTCCAAAAAACACTCTTTAAAAGGGCTCCACTATCCTTTTTTTAAGGCAGGCACCCAGCCATTTCTTACACTTTTATTCGCAGCTGATTTTTTCTTATTATTCTTAAGCCACAGTTTATCCATTAAATTAAGCGCTCCATTTAATGACGCACCCAAATAAAACTCAGCCGCAGACTGCGCTTTATTTTCTCGCATATGCGGTTTGTCATGACCAATATTTTCCAACCTGTCTTTAAGAGACGGTACTCTTTCATTAAACTTTGGCTCTTCTCTATACGCATACTTTTTTAAAACCGGTATCTTTTCATTTGTAAAATTACTTTTAACCAGGCTCGTTAATTTTCGATACGGCGCTAATGGCTCTTTGGTTTTATCATTGGCTATTTTTTCAATTGCAGGCCAAAATCTTTTTTGTAAATACCATCGACTCATTGCATCCGCTGAAATCATTTCGCGTATATCATCATGCACATATAACTCCATTGCATACCTGTCCGCATTAAGCTCATCAATACGTGCCGCAAAGACTGATACCCTTTCATAAACTGCTGCATAAGCTGTATAAAAAGCGCTGAGTAACTTACTTTCAATATATTTCTGTTTTCCATATATGTAACTGTATTGTTTCCAAATTCCTGTAAGTTGATACAGCCAGTTAGTTAAAGGGTTAGTCTGCTTGGAAAACTGCCCTATTTTTCTTGCCATCATGTGCTCGAACTGTTCTGGACTCATGCAAATCAACAAAGGTAGGCCAATAATCAATGTATTACTTGACCATACCGGGAGCATCCATTTCGGAGTTTTTACTATATCCATTTCATAATTTGCAGTAATTATAATTTTATGGATAACGGGACGCTTGTAATGAGTCTGAAGTTTTTTTACCAGTGAATAAACTTTCGGTATTTTAGATTCTGGCATTGTAAAGCCAACAGCGGGTACCGGCTTAGTGATTGCCAGGTGATAGCTTGTTTGAGCAGAAAATAATAATACAAAGACCCAGGTAAATAACTCCAGCCAGACAATTTTGACTTCGCTAATTAAGATTTCATTTATATTACTAATACTAAATACTACAATGGCTGGAAATAATAAAACAAAGGCGTAACCAATCAGCGCAAACAGACACACTAATACCAAATAGCTGCGATGAAACTTTGTTACTAAAAGCTCTATTCTCTCAAAAAGCCTTACTAAACGACTTTGAAGCCTTTCTTTTATATCCATTACCAGTCCTCAAACACTATTTTTTCAATTTCACTCTATTTCATTATTTAGAGATCAATTAGCATAAATTTTTTATGAATATATTGTTGTGTCTCAGCTAACAAAATCCACCTAACCAGCTTATAGTTGAACTGGCTCATTCTTTAATAGGCGGTTCTCCTCAAAGTAGCTTTCACTTGACATATACCGACCGGTCTAATATATTCAGCTCATGACTAAAAACACTGATACACGACAGCTCATTTTAGATACCGCCGCGACTATGTTTCATAACCAGAGTTACAATACTGTGGGCGTAGCAGCGATCTGCAAACAAGCCAATGTGTCGAAAGGCAGCTTCTTTCATTTCTTTAAAAGCAAGCAGGACCTTGCGCTTGAAGTACTTGAACATTTCCAGATACTAATAAGCAAGCAGCTGATTAATAAGGCTTTTTTATCCAGCATTTCACCTATGCAAAGGTTTGATATTTTTATTAATGAGCTATTTAACTTTCAGCAACTGCAAACACAGACACACGGGCATATGCCTGGGTGCCCATTTGGAAACATGGCCATGGAACAGTCAACCCAGGATGAGGTGTTAAGAGAAAAGTCAGCCGCTTGCCTTGACCAACTGGCTTCGCATTTTCAAACCGCCCTGTCTGATGCGATTAACACTGGGGCTTTATCATCGCTAGATATAGAGGCTAGTGCAGACGCTATGCTCAGTTATATAGAAGGGGTGCAGTTACTCGCAAAAGCTCGCAACTCACCCGAACTTATACTCAAACTTGGACCAGCCATGAAACTCATTCGAATAGAAAACACAGAGTAATTTTATTTACTCCAAAATTATACCAACCGGTCTATTATAGCGAGGACAGCAATGACTAATTCGACACCAGAATACTCACCACAGATTCTTCACACAATGCTTCGAGTCACCAATATGCAGCGTTCTATTTCTTTTTATACACAGGTGCTTGGCATGCATTTAATCAGAAGCCTTCATCAACCCGATGAAAACTATCAACTTGCTTTCCTCGCTTTTGGCAATAAACGCACTGACACCGCTCTTGAGCTTACATTTAACGATGGCATTACCCAGTACGATATGGGAAACGCTTATGGTCATATCGCAATTAGTGTCGAAAACGTAAAGCAGGCCTGCATTGAAATACAGGGCCGTGGCGGAAGAATTTTACATCCTCCCTCCATGCTTAAAGGAACGAATGAAAAGATTGCTTTTATCAGTGACCCGGACGGTTACCAGATTGAGCTTATTCAGTTCACAACTCATAGCAAGACGTGAATACACGCTTCTACAGATTATTTGAATCCTTCTTTCTGTGGAAGCTGTACGCCAGGCAAGTAAAACTGCCTGATATTTATACCTTTATTAAAACATTAAAAGGAGCACTATTATGCCACTAACACTAACCCTGACCGAAGGTGTTATTCCAGCAGGAACAGAGCAACAGGTCATCCAGAAAATTACTGACTCAATGCTTAAATGGCATGGCCTTAACGGAAACAAAGTAATGACACCTAATGTAACCGCATCAGTACACGTATTACCCAGGGGTACAACATTTTCAGGCGGTAAAGAAATATCCGCTGCATGGGTAGAATGGAAAACACCTTCTTTTGCCTTTGCTGAGGAAGATATACAGAAAGGTTTTTTTGATGACGCAACCACTATTATTCATGAACTGTCTAATGAAAAACTTCCCAGGGATAAGATCTACATAAATGTGGTGCACACGGTTGATGGTGCATGGAATATGAATGGTAGAGCAATGAGTAATGCGGAAATAGGAGAAACAATTTCCAGGGGCTAAATTAATCATTAACACTTACTTATGGGACTGGGTTCTTCTTTTAAACCCAGCCCCATTTTCTAAGCAGACTAAAAAGAAGTGAAATTTTTTAGACTATTTAAAATTAGGCCTTATTTTTCTGGCGCAAAAAAAAAGCAAAGCTATTTATTTTTCACATAGTCCTTGTAATTTTTTTCATAGTCATTCAGGTTTTCAGTTAATGCATCTTTGTACTGCCTGGTAAAGTATTCTATTGCCAGCTCACGATCTTTTTTTAAATCATCTATATCTTTTGTGGTTGAAGCATACATAAAGGCATTAAACCTGGCCGCTGAAAACAATAGTGATGTGCTTACCTGGCCATTTTTATTAGTCTCACATTGCTCATTCGCGAGATTAATAAACTTATCTGTCATTTCCCAGAATTTATCATCGCGGTCTGGATTTTTACTCATAAATATTTCTCTAGTATTTTAGAATATTTGAAGGGGTTATGCAGGTGCACGGTATCTATTTGTGACGACCTTTGCCCGCGGACAGAGCCTGCTTTCTAATCTTTGTCCTATACCTTGATACAACAGAAGAAGTAAATCATATCGTGTATCTAATAATAATTTGTCAGCGCGGTATCACCACAGGGGTCAGAGCCGTAAAAAGCTCCGGGTCTGACCCCAAGCAAAGGACTCTCGCAGGCATCCTTGCCGGGCGTAAAACGAGCTGCGAATGTCCGTTTAGGACATTCGGTCTTTAATTGCGTTTTACACTTAAACCTTTTTAAATAATAACGAGTATTACGTATAACCTTCCATGGTCATCGGCGCCCGGCCCGGCATCCTTGCCGGGCGTAAAACGAGCTGCGAATGTCCGTTTAGGACATTCGGTCTCGTTTTACCCCCCCGTATACGACATAAAGCGTAGGACTTTTTCGGGGTTTTCGTTGAATTCGTGTTTTTCAGGTTTTAAATCAATCGCTGTACGTATCGCCTGCTCTAATTCATCATCTGTAATTCCTTTACGTAATAAAGGACGCAGTTCAAAATTATCTTCCTGTCCCAGGCATGTATAGATTGTGCCATCAACTGAAAGACGTACTCGGTTACAGGTTTCACAAAAATGCTGAGATAGTGGCGTTATAAAACCAATATTAATATCGGTACCCATAACATTCATATAACGAGCGGGGCCACCACCGGGCATAACACCGGGTACTAAATCAAAACTTTTAGAAAGACGTTGTTTAATGTCCTGCAGGTTGACAAATTGATCGGTGGCTTTACGCCCCATATCACCCACAGGCATGGTTTCAATAAAGCGCAAGGTAAAGCCGTGCTCTGCACAAAACTCAACCATGCTTTCAACTTCATGGTCATTCACGCCTTTCATTAAGACCATATTAACTTTAATGGGTTTAAGGCCGGCTGATTTAGCTGCCATTAAACCGTCAATCACTTTTTCTATTTTACCGCCGGTTAACTGTTTAAAAATTTTTGCATTTAAACTGTCGAGACTAACATTGATACGACTAACACCTGCCGCTTTTAATTCTTCGGCGTGTTTGCTCATGCGTGTACAGTTAGTACTCAATGACAAGTCTTCCAGGCCCGGCAGTGCAGATAATCTTTGCGCCAGCTCGGGAACATTCTTTCTTACCAGTGGTTCACCGCCGGTAAGTCGAATGCGACGTGTCCCCATCCGAGTAAATGCAGCCACGACTCGTTCCAGCTCATCAAATGTCAGCCACTCTTCAGGCTCATGAAAATCCTTAAAGTGCTTCGGCATACAGTAGGCGCAACGTAAATCGCAACGGTCAGTCACCGATATACGAACATAGTCGATACTTCTTCCAAATTGATCAATAAGTGCTGTTTGTGTCATGGTCTATTATCTTTTTTTGGCTTTCGCCCTGATGAGACCCGAATAAATGAATAATGGTTCGTTAAGCACATTAATATGCTGCGAAATAGCGGGTCGCTGGTCTCGATTAAATAACCGAGCAAATTAGTCTGAATAATATAAGAAAACGCAGACATTCGCTACATTAAGCTTTATAGGGTTATTAATTAATATCAATGAGTTTGCACTCATTAAGTCAACTACCTCACACTGAGCTTCTACAAACCCTATTGACTTGCTCAATTTGCATATTGATATCTAAAGGTGGGTGTCCGGATTAAAAGCATAAGAATTTTACTAAGCCCAATGTTGAGCCAATGGTGTGAGCCAATGGTGTGTGTCCCTGTTAGATGTGTCCCTGTTAGATGATTTTGTGTGTCCGATTTGGCCAGCATATTCACAGATATTTAAAGATGGGTGTCCGGTTAAGTATTCCTCCTTATGGTGTGTGTCCCAGTTAAAACCGCCAGTATTTTAAGCCGGACACCCACTCTAAGTACTATAAATTCTATTAATGAAATGCTACCGATATACGATGCTATGCAGACACCCATGCTAAGCCACAGAGGCTTTATGCCGGAAATACACTTTCCCGCTTGTCGAGTTCTGACAATTATTACGCCAGTTTTAACTCGACAAACCATTTTTACCGCATTAAATTTATAAGATAAAAAACAGACACTTAGCTATTTCAGGCAATGTAAACGCCTGAGCCACACACTCCACAAGCCCCATACAATGGGCCTCAGCCCTGTAATTCGTGTGATTCTGTGCTATACCCCTAGTCCTTTATTGATACCGGTCACTATAACCCTGATTGCTGTAGGCATTAAATTATATAATCAAGCATATAAGAATTTTATGAATCGCTTAACAAAGCTGATTAGCATTCTTGACTTTAATCAATATAATCCTCCATCACTTATAAAAGTAGGATCTTAGTATGACATCCAGAGTGATACACGACGCGACCAAACAACCAGAAGGTCGTATCGAAACAAAAAACACTACCTGTTATATGTGTGCCTGTCGTTGTGGTATCCGCGTAACATTGCGCGACAACGAAGTACGTTATATACAAGGTAACCCTGAACACCCACTTAATAAGGGTGTAATCTGTGCGAAAGGTGCTTCGGGCATTATGAAGCAGTACTCTCCTGCTCGACTGACCAAGCCATTAAAACGTAAAGAAGGCGCTGAGCGTGGCGATTCTGAATTCGAGGAAATCTCCTGGGATGAAGCGTTTGATATAATGGAAGAGCGTTTAGCCCACCTGCGCGCAACAGATCCCAAGAAATTTACCCTGATTACGGGTCGTGACCAGATGCAGGCTTTAACCGGTATGTGGTCCAAGAACTACGGTACGCCTAACTACTCAGCACACGGTGGATTCTGCTCAGTAAACATGGCTGCGGGCATGATTTACTCTATCGGTGGTTCTTTCTGGGAATTCGGTGGTCCTGACCTGGAACGCGCCAAGTTACTGATCATGATCGGTACGGCTGAAGACCATCACTCTAATCCATTAAAAATGGAACTGTCCAAGTTCAAACGTAACGGTGGACGCTTTATCTCGGTTAACCCGGTACGTACAGGTTACTCTGCAATCGCTGATGAATGGGTTCCAATCAAGCCCGGCACTGATAACGCACTGTTCCTGGCGATTACTCGCGAACTGATCGAAACGGGTTTATACGACCGTGAGTTCCTGAAAGATTACTCTAACTCTGGCCAGCTGGTTAACTGCGACGAGTCATCAGACCAGCACGGCATGTTCGTACGTATGGATGTTAACGACCCAGAAGAGGGTTGCTTCGATCACCAGAACCAGATGTGGTGGGATCGCCACACGAACAAAGCTGTGCGCACTCACACTGAAGGCGCCGACCCCTTCCTGCTAGGTGAATTCACTCTGGAAGACGGTACGCCTGTTAAACCTTCGTTCCAGCTATTGAAAGAATCTGTAGAAGAGTACACGGCTGAGTGGGCTGAAGACGTAACGGGTATTCCAGCGGATACCATCCGTCGCCTGGCTCACGAAATGGGTATTGTGGCACGTGATGAAAAGATCGAGCTGCCCATTGCCTGGACTGACACATGGGGCCGTGAGCACCAGTCTGTTACCGGTAATCCGGTTGCTTTCCACGCGATGCGTGGTCTGGCTGCACACTCGAATGGTTTCCAGACGATTCGTGGTCTGTCGGTACTGATGTCTATTCTGGGTACGATTGACCGCCCAGGTGGTTTCCGTCATAAGGCACCATTCCCACGTCCAATTCCACCCTGTCCGAAAACTCCGACGGGTCCTGAGGGCGTTAAACCAAACACACCACTAGGTGGTATGCCCCTTGGTTTCCCTGCGTCACCTGAAGATTTATTCATTGATGATGAAACCAATGGTCCGGTACGTCTGGATAAAGGTTTCTCCTGGGAATTCCCATTATCAGCACACGGCATGATGCAAAATGCGATCACTAATGCATGGCGCGGCGACCCGTACAAGATCGACACCATGATGATCTTTATGGCGAACATGGCATGGAACTCATCCATGAATACCACGGCTGTTCGTGACATGCTGAAAGACAAAGACGAGAATGGTGAGCACAAGATTCCATTCCTGATTGTGGCTGATGCGTTCCACTCTGAAACAGTGGCATTCGCTGATCTGGTTCTACCGGACACCACTTATCTTGAACGTCACGATACGATTTCAATGCTAGACCGTCCTATTTCTGAATATGACGGCCCTGTTGATTCGGTTCGTATTCCAGTGGTTCCACCTAAGGGTGAATGTAAGCCATTCCAGGATGTCCTGGTTGAGCTTGGTTCACGCCTTAAGTTACCTGCATTTACCAATGCCGATGGCTCGCGTAAATTCCGTGACTACCCAGAATTTGTTACCAACTTTGAAACTGAGCCTGGCTCAGGCATCGGCTTCCTGGCAGGCTGGCGTGGTAAGGGTGGCGAGAAATTCATGAAGGGTGAACCTAATCCGAACCAGTGGAAGATGTACGAAGAAAACAACTGTGTTTTCCAGTACCACCTGCCGGTTTCATACCAGTACATGCGTAACTGGAACCAGGGTTACCTGACATGGGCACAGGAACATCGTTTAACACGTTACGATGAGCCAATTAATATCCATATTTATTCAGAGATTCTGCAGAAGTTCCGTCTGGCAGCACAGGGCAAGCGCCCGGGTCGTCAGCCACCTGATCATCTGCGTGCCCGTGTTGAAGAGCACTTCAACCCACTGCCTTTCTACTCTGAAACACTAGAAGGCCAGTTAACCGATACGCAGAAGTATCCTTTAAATGCACTGACTCAGCGCCCAATGGCGATGTATCACTCATGGGATTCTCAAAACGCATGGTTACGCCAGATTCACGCACATAACTATCTGCATGTTCATCCTTCTCTGGGCGAAAAACATGGCTTTAAAGATGGTGACTGGATTTATGTTGAATCAATGCACGGCAAGGTCCGCTGCCTGGCACGTTTCTCTGAAGCATTAGAGCCCGGCACTGTCTGGACCTGGAATGCGATCGGTAAAGCAAAAGGTGCCTGGAACCTGAGTGATGATGCAAATGAATCACAACAGGGCTTCCTGCTGAATCATCTGATTTCAGAAGAGCTTCCGAAAAACGAATGTGGCGATCACATCTCTAACTCTGACCCGGTAACGGGACAGGCTGCCTGGTTTGACGTACGTGTGCGTGTTTACAAAGCAGAAGATGATGCAGATCACTCATTACCACAATTTGAATCAATGCCTGTTTTACCTGGCATGAGCTTACGCCGTAAATGGCAGGGCTTCTTTGCGGGTAAATTTGAAAAGAAGGGGTCTAAATAATGACTCAGTTAGCTCTGATAATTGACCTGAATGTATGCGTAGGCTGTAGTGCCTGCGTAACTTCATGTAAAGAATGGAACACCTCGGGTCCTGCGGGTTTTATGTCTGATGACAACCCATATGCAAAAGACCCAACCGGTACTTTCTTTAACCGTGTACAGACTTATGAAGTTGGCGAGTTTCCAAAAACTGAAACCGTTCACTTCCCCAAGTCATGCCTGCACTGTGAAGAGCCACCCTGTGTACCTGTTTGCCCAACCGGCGCAAGCTACAAGCGTGAACAGGACGGTATTGTTCTGGTTGATTACGATAAATGTATTGGTTGTAAGTACTGTTCATGGGCTTGCCCATACGGTGCTCGTGAAATCGATGAACACCAGAAAGTCATGAAAAAATGCACGCTGTGCGTGGATCGCATTTATGACGAAACACTACCAGAGTCTGAGCGTAAGCCAGCCTGTGTATTAGCCTGCCCAACCAATGCACGTTTATTTGGTGATGTGCATGACTCAGACTCAGAGGTTTCTGAAGTGATTCGTGAAGAGGGTGGCTATCAGTTAATGCCAGAATGGGGCACTGCACCTTCTAACCATTATCTGCCACGTCGTAAAAACAAGATCACCATTCATGAAGATGAACTGGTGCGTATTGATAACCCGCTTAACAAAGAGCAGAAAGAACATCACAAACCTGTTGATGCGCCTGTTCTTGATGATAGCTCGTTTATCTAAACGTTTTTATGCCGGTCATTCCGGTTGCAGTCTCGCCGGAATGACAACACGTAAATTTTTTATAAATAGTGAAAGCACTATTTTAATTTGATTAGGAGAGAACGATGCATCCCGCATTTTCTGTCATATTTTTAACAACACTGATAGGTGTAGCTCAGGGCCTTTTCCTGGCGTTATTCTCGTCACAGGTCTATTCAGAATTTAATCTGTTACCGGATGTTTCTGGCACTAACTTTTATGCAGCCGGCGCAGTTATTTCATTATTACTGCTAGTTGGCGGCCTGATCTCTTCATTCTTCCACCTGGGCCACCCAGAGCGCGCATGGCGCGCAGCAAGCATGTGGCGTACCTCGTGGTTATCTCGTGAAGTAATCGCACTACCAACCATGATGGCTGCGGTATTTGCCTATGGTGTTATGCACATCGGTGGATTTGACTTCGTTGCCTACACCAATGGCAATGTAAACCTGACCGCAAGCATGTTTGTGGGTATCTTTGGCGTAGTAGCAACCTTTGCACTGTTCCTTTGCACCGCTATGATTTATGCCTGCATCAAGTTCCTGCAGGAATGGTCTAGCCCATTAACAGTTATTAACTACATCCTGTTTGGTATGGCTTCTGGCTTTACCCTGGCAACCGCAATGGCCGCCTACTATGGCCTTGCAGAGCAGACTCAATTTCTGGGTGGCTGGGCAATTGCTTTAACAGTTGTGGTATTCCTGACACGTTCTGCTTCTTTATACAGAAACAGCCGCATCAAGCATAAGTCAACAATACAGACAGCTATTGGTCTTCGCCATAACAAGATCCAGCAGAAATCACAGGGCGCGATGGGTGGTTCATTTAATACACGTGAATACTTCCATGGCAAAACTGCGATGTTCCTGAAGTCTGTTAAGTACATCTTTATGGTTCTGGTATTCCCAATTCCTGTTGTACTTTTGTCAGCGGCTATTAGCGATGGCAACACCCAGGTATTAATCGCTGCATTTGTTATTCAGTATGCAGGCCTGATTGCTGAGCGCTGGTACTTCTTTGCGCAGGCGAATCACCCACAGAACATATACTACCAGACAGTATAAGTTCACAGAAAACACAGCGGAACTCTTCTCACCTGCCACCCTCAAAACTAGAGGGTCAGGTGAGCAGCAGGAAAGCTGTGTTTTTTTTCGCCTGTGATTTATTAATAAGCTGACCTCAACATTAACACTTTAAACCCGTCAGCCTGAAATTTTGCGATGCGGTCATACTTATTAACTTAATATACACAGGCTATGTTTTGTTTAAGCGATGAATTGTGTATGATTCACACAGATTTATCGTATAAACACTTTGCCACCCAGGCAAACCTGTACGAATTTTTTATAACTTTGGGAACCACCATGTTAAATAAAATCACCTGGATATTTACAGCTTTTACATTAGCAACACTGACATACTCAAGCCAGACCCTTGCACGGGGTATTGATATTAAACTGGCCGATGAAATGGGTGAGTTTACCTACCTTTCAGAGTCATCAACCTTTGGCTATGGCGGTGCTGATGTTGGTCTGGGCCTGCTATTTACCGAAGATGATGACGTACAGTTTAACCTGGACGTCATGGTGACAGGCAACCCTGCGGGAAACAATAAAGCCCTGCAGTTTGGTGTTGGCGCAAAAGCGATATTTACCGCCTTTGATATTGCCGATGAAGAAGTCGGCGCCGTCGCCATCGGTGGCCAGATAAGATATGTCATTCCTTCATCAACGCCAATCGCTTTCCTGGTAACAGGACATTATGCCCCCGGCATTACTTCATTTAGTGGCGCCGAGCAGTACACAGAGTTTCGTGCAGCCATCGAACTGGAAGTCACCCCAAGCGCCAGAGCCTTTGTGGGTTATCGCAATATCGAATACGAGTTTGAAGGCGGCGGCGAAATTGAACTGGATGATGGTGCGCATGTGGGTGTTAAGTTTGAATTTTAATCGTTAATAGCCACAACCATACATTTTGAAAAATCCCGCATTGCGGGATTTTTTTTGCAACCTCTAAGCAAAACCTGAAAAAAAGAAAACAGGGACAGGCCAGAATGGCACTTACTTAAAGCCCAATAAAAATAAAAGAAAACGCAAATGAACGCAAATGCACGCAAATAAAGCGTTTACAGATTAGTATCTATTAAGCTTATTGCAGTTAAGTTAAGCCATGTAAATTAAGCTAAATAGTAAGATGTATTGAACGCCGCAGGCGTACAATAAAAACACTTGCGTTTTCTTTTTAAAATATATAAAAACATAATAAATTTCAGCTAGTTATGCAGGTTTATCTGTTTTCAGCTTAGGCTTAAGTAAGTGCCATTATGGACACGTTTAAGTAACATCGTTTTTTATTCGGACACCCACCATTAAATCTCTTCCTTTTTATTCGCACTTTTTATTCGGACACCCACCATTAGATCTCTTCCTGCTCGACAAAATCCAGCAATGCCTGAGGATGCACTCGATACACCCCTCTGCGTAATCGATATAAAAATTTGGTGTGGCTGTATTGCCCCCAGCCGGCTTCGATGGTGGCGGCGGGCATAAAGGACGCAATATATTGAGTTTTGATATCACTAAAATAATGCTTAAACGCTTTTAGTGTAACGACTACGCCTTCTGCCTCAACGCGGCCCAGCTCGCCGTTTAAAATGGCTTTAAGAAACCGATGCTTTACGGTTTTAGTCTTTGACATCGAATATCTCCATCTATTATCTGCTGCGAATACAGCGCAATAAAGTGTGATGAAGACTGGTCGTTAAACAGGCTTACAGAACTAATCGACATTAAGAAACCCTGGCACCCGATAATGGGTGCCAGTTAATGACCACAAACGGCTAAGGACCAATCCTCGGTAATAACCGGTTACGGCATCTTTGACGGCTGCTGTAACACTCCCTGTTGTAATAGCTGCGAACCCAGTAACAGTCGCATGTCTTTTACCCGCAGTTCGACCTCCCAGTAATTACGCACCAGACGACTTCGTTGCTGCACATTTAATGGCAGGTGCAGGGTGTTATTTATATAAAGTCGCAGGGCTTCCATCAGTTCTGCCAGGTGACGATCAAACTGATGGACAGGCGGTGAAAGCGGTATTTCAGGAATGGCATTGTGCGCGGTGTGCGCAGACGCGTGAGAAGAATGGTTATTTGTCAAAAAAATGCTTTTGGCAAAGCGGGTTCCTGACGTAGAATTGATTCTAGCCATAATGACCTCGTGGAAGGTTGTTGTGGTTAGCTGGCCTGGGGTGCTTCGTACCACCCTGAGTCAGCGATTTTTTTATACTCGACTTATATAATCGACTTATATTAAATATGCATTGTTTTACCTCCTTTAACTTTTATGCTTTTAAATCGGTAGAATTTTTGAACTCGTTACAGGTAAGCTTTTAAACTAGTGGTTAATGCTTCAAGAACACCACTTCGAAAAACAAGCTTAGTGAAACGGGCTACAGTAGAAGTCTAACCACCTGAAAAGATAGTTGTCAATTAAATAGATTTGTTTTTTTAGCTTTTAGTTTATTTGTAGAAAGCAGGTATCAATTGAGTGATGTTTTTTACTACTTTTGAGGGCAAGAATAAATGTGGGCACTTAGGAGATTGCCTTGGAAAAATTTGTCTGTCCCCACTATTTAATCATACACATATGGCAATAAGAATGTAAAAACCAACCCCACAACTATCACAAGAACTGGAATACCAATCATTAAATACATTTCAAGCTTGAATCTATTTCTCATTATATGGTGTTTCCAGCTTTCTTATGATGGGTAACTGCTTTAGTGTTATGATGCATTCAACTTTAAATGAAAACAAAAATGCATGAGCTTAGACGGTTACTTTTTAAAAGCATCACCCTGATCCACTTATTTATTAATTTCCACCAAATGGTTTATAAAAATCAGTTTCTTTACCCCGAGTGTTTTCATACACCCACCCTTCTTAACTGCCATTAACAACGTCTGCTCTTCAGCACAGTCACTGAACATAAACCCTAATTTACCAAGACTCCCCATACCAAGTGTTATTTCTTTTCCTAGCAGATGAACACTTTCCACCACATATGTTGGCCCTTCGTCGTTATGCGGCATATATTGGAAAGTTAAATATTCTTGAGCATAGCCAGCCCATTTAACTTGCTCAACGCCGAAGAAGGTAAAACGGAGAAAAACTCTAGGAATTCTTTCTTCTGCTTGCTTGATATCGCTATTCCAGTAATCCGAGACTGATATCCAATCCACTGGGGAGACAATCATTTCGAGAACACTACATTCTTCATCAAAATCAAGCCGAAGGAGCAATGCCTCTTCAATCGCCTCTAAGTTTAGAGAATCCATAAGTTTATATTTGTTTTTAATCCTACTAACACCTTAGAATCAGGAACAGACCGCATTTTTCACTTGTCATTTTATATCAGCCTTACTTAAATGTACTCTATCCCTGCTTTCGCACCCCCCTTTTTGGGGTGTACAGAAAAGCCAGTCGCTCCTCTCTGACTCTTTAGCACTCTTAGACTTAATATAATATCTCCCAATTGTCAGGCAAATCATCAAAGTCTACAGACAGGTCTTCAAACAATAACGTAAACATCGGCTCTGAGGGAAAGTCATTTAATCTTAACAAGTATTTTTGATCTTCTATAAAACAAATATACAGGAGTGAATTCGACTCACTTTTCTTCCAAACCAATGATAAATCAAAGAGATACTCAAGCTTATTCATAAATTATGATGTCTATCATAGAAACAAGGACTAGCTCGAGGACTAGCTCGGACATCCATCATATGTTTGACAAGTTTATACCGCAAGCACATTGTGTAAATGGCAGGATGTTAACGATAAATCAGAGATATGATAATGCCTAAGCCCCGATACCGCTACCGGTTAATGTGAAGTATTTGTGTTAGAGTAAAAAACACCAATAAAATCAACAAAAACAGTTATGCCACAGGCTTTAATTTTTTCTCTACCCCAAAATCTATAAATACTTATCCAGTACCACCTATTTATGTCGCTGTTATACTGTTTTAGCTATAGTTTTGAAGTTTTCATATAATTGACAATTCTTAACATTCTAACGATTAGTTGTCGACCCATTACTGCTCTTCATATGGTATATTTTCACTATCAATCAACTGATATAAGTGAGTAAACAATGTCATTTAAACCTTTTGCCGTGTTTTTAAACAGCCTTGTGCTTTTATTTATGCTGGGCACCCCCATGTTGGCGATGGCCTATGACGATGGAAATCGCAATTACCGTGAAGTACAAAATAGAGAATACAGCTCGACGAGTCGTAGTAAAGATATGTCTGAAATGGAACGAAAGCATATCAAGAAAATGGAAAAAATGGAGCGCAAGCATCAGAAAAAAATAAGAGAGCTAGAGCGTAAACATCAGAAAAAAATGGCGCGTGAAGAGCGTAAGTTTGAGAAAAAAATGGCAAAGAAAGACCGAAAGAATGATCGGTACGATGACGATGATGACGACGAAGACGAAGACGAAGATGACGATGACGATGAAAAAGATGATGATTAATTAATGTTATATCGTAAACAAGGGGCACAATCTGGTGCCTCTTTTTTATTCACCTCTTCATCAAGCGGAGTCAAATGAAACTTTTTACGACTCTTTAACCTCCTATAACCCGGACACCCATCACAAGTTTGACAAGTTAAAACCG
>Ga0316207_10001453_pt1 | contig 28992 bp, 40 predicted proteins | sample 6weekpyrite_MG_FD_204943 | JGI IMG/M metagenome (GOLD analysis project Ga0316207, IMG submission 204943) | Microbial mat bacterial communities from mineral coupon in-situ incubated in ocean water Damariscotta River, Maine, United States -... | ecosystem: Environmental > Aquatic > Marine >...
GATCGAGTTTTAAAAAAACAGGTGCTGGATATTAAGCGAAAGGACTTTCAACAGGCTCTCACCGCACTTCAAAATCAATTTGAGGCGCAGTGTTATGCGTGATTTTGTGGGGATCCCTCAGGGTCAGAGATCAATTGTTTCTAATATAGGTTATTAAGTTATCTTTTTATCATTAGCTAGAAAGAAAAAACATTTAACTATAATTAATACATTATTGAAGTATAGAGCAAAATAACATTAAAAAAATTCTAACAAGCGACTGTGGTGTCAACCCCATTAATTTCAGCCTATAAACCCCATTCAACCTGATCTCTTACCATCGCATTTAAGATGGTAATAAACTTTCTCATACAGGCTGTTATCGCGACTTTTTTATGTTTACCTTGCGCAACAAGTCGCTTGTAAAACGACTTAATCACCGGGTTACATTGTGTCGCACTTAAGGTCGCCATATATAAAACGGTTCTTATATTAGCACGACCACCTTGCACACGTCGTTTTCCTCTTAACTTGCCGCTGTCACGGTTAATCGGAGCAACACCGACTAACGCAGCGACCTGATTTTTGTTTAAATCACCGAGCTCAGGTAAGTCTGCAAGTAAAGTATAAACAAGTGTATCACCGACACCTGGAACACTTTTTAATATCATCTGTTTCTCTGTCCACTCGGCTTGGTCTTTGACATGTTTAGCCAACCGATTTTCCATACGTTCTATTTCTTTATCTAAACATTTAATGATGCGTTTACAGGAAACTTCAAATGCTTTTCCCATGATTTTAATTCGATTGAGCTCTTGAGTGCGTAACCCCATCAGCTGTCTACGACGGGCTATTAAGTCTTTAATTGCAATGAGGTTTTTACTTTTGCGTGGGGTGATTTGAGGTTTAGTCATAAACGCAAATAAAGCGATTATCTCCGCATCAATTTTATCTGTCTTCGCTAACTGGTTCATAGCGCCCGCGAAACGTCTCACCAGTAAGGGTTTTACAATACAAACTGGAATATGTTTTGTATAAGCCGCTTGTGCAAGATTAAATTCATAACGACCTGTTGCTTCCATCACGAGTCGTTCAACATCGTAGTATGATAAACGTTTTAATATTCGTTTTATTCCTGCTTCAGTATTTTCTTCTTGAAAGTGGACTTTCTTTTCATAGATGTAAATATCTAAGTAAGTTTTTCCTACATCTACACCAACATTTATTGTTGTTTTACTCTGCTTTAGGTTTGTCATTTGGACTCTTCCTTGCTAAATTCGAGCTTGAAGCTCATTCGACTGTTCGAGTTAAAAAAACGGATCGGCTCAGTGCTCACGCTTGTTAACGTTCTTTTAAGAACAGTCACTCATCGAGCTACTGAACCGGTAACTTGCGCTAACAGGTTACGGGCTTCACCTTACATTAAAATGGGTATTTATAGGGATGATTGAACCATACAAGTCGCCCCAGCCTACAAAATGCCGCGAGCGGCATTTCGAGAGCTGAGCTTCAACGTTATGTTTAAACAAAGCATTATCCAAGGCTCATGTAACTGTGGTCAGTGGAAAGCGAATGTCAGAGTCGATAGATCAATAGATGATCTAAACCCTCGTGTTTGCGATTGCGATTATTGCAAGGCTCACCCTTCGGTCGTTATAAGTGATCCAAGCATGGAAATTGACCTCACTGGTGGAAAATTTACATACGATCAAAATGGCGATCGTCTAGCCAAGTTCTATCGCTGTAAAAGTTGTGGTGATTTGCTTGCGGTAGGTTGTTATATAGACGACGTATTGCGCGGGGCTGTTAGTTCTAATTTATTTGGTGAAAGCTATCATTTTGGTGAGCCTATTCAAATTCATCCTTGGTTGTTGAGCAGCAAAGAAAGGTTAGAGCGTTGGGGTAAACTTTGGGGTTTGTTAAATGGGATCGAAAAGATATAACAACTTTTCCAGCGGAAAATTCACCTGCTCCGCTTACCGGCTACACAGGTGATTTTCCTGAATGAAACGTTATGCAACAAAGTAATTAATCACTAGCAATAAAAGGAAGTATTGAAGTGCTAACAATTATGATCCATGCAAAGGTAAAGCAAGAAATACTTAATGACTATCTCGATTTAATAGGGGTACTAATAAAGGAAACAACGAAAAAAGGGTGCCTTAATTATTCTTTTAACCAAAACAAGGAAGAACCAACAGATTTTGTAATATATGAGCAATGGGAAAATCAGGAAGATCTAGATAATCATATTAAAGAATTATTCACTATTTTAGGTCCTGCTAAACCAGGTGATCCGATTCCTGAAAAACTAATGAATATGTATGAGAAAGTAACACCAGTTTTTTACGATGTCGTTGGCTAAAATGCATAACAACTCGTTTAAGTCACAACCTTGCATACGCTCGGCCGCTTAACTCAAACGTTATGCCAATGATAAAACATGAAAAGGAAATTCTATTATGCAAAAATTAAATATAATTTACGTTGTTACATTGCTAACAATAATCTTTGTAACAGGCGTCTGTAGAGCGGATAATTTACCTTCATGGCTTTCAGGTAAACCTGACCAAAATATCGTAAAAGAACGTAGTGCGCTTTACAAATGGGTTATACATCAGGCAGATAAACAAACAAACGGACAGGCATCTCAACAAACTTTGGCCAAAAATAGATTAATTAATTTATCTAACAAATTAGCTGTGCATTTTGAAAAATCAGATCAAAATGAATTTTCAGCAAAATTAATATATTTAGTTATCGGTGCTGAACAGCCAATGCATTTTAATTTTTATATACAAAAAGAAAAGCTAAATGAACTGCTGAACAAATAATATTAAAAAATGGCATAACAAGTTACCCCAGTTGATCACCACCAAAAGCGACGCTTCTATCGTCGCTCTGCTTTTGGGGTCAACTGAGCTTGGTCGTTAGGTGCAAGGAGGCAGCGTATATATCACCTCCTTTTACCATTAATAAGCTATAGGTTTCTTATAAACTGATCGAGCAAACTTATATTTGCGATAAGAGTGAGCTCTGCCAGGGCCGTTTGATGCACAACATCCGCTGGAATTTCCTCGTTATTTAACGAAAGTGATCTTGTTGCGCACGCGTCTTGAATTGCCGTCACTTGGAATCCTCTTTCCATAGCCGCGCGAATCGTAGTGCTTACACACATATGAGTCATCATGCCCGCGACGACTACATGTGTAATGTTTTGTTCTTTTAAGGTTTCTTCCAATGCTGTATTCCAGAAGGCGTTGGGGTAGTGTTTAGTTAGGCAAATTTCTCCTTCATTTGGTGCAACACTAGAGTGGATTTGCTGCCCTCGAGTGCCTGGTAACATAAAACCCATTTCTGCTTTAAGCGTTTCGTGTTGGATATGAATGATGGGCAGTTGTTTGGTTCTAAACAAATTAAGAAGCGAACTCGCATTCTCGGCGGCTTGGTCGGTATTCGTCAACTCCAGTGCTCCTCCGTCAAAGTAGTCGTTTTGAATATCGATAAGTATTAGTGCTGTATTTTGCATTTGATGTTTCTCCTTTGAACTATCGGGGTCAAATTTACAATGGGTTCAGCTGATCAAGAATGGCGCAAAGCGACATAATATGGTTAAATTTCGCCATAATGAAAAATATAAACCTATATTTGCTAGATGTTCCTGGAGCAATGCCTTCGGCGCATCAAGGCGTGAGAGATCTATTTCATATCGCGAATCAGCAAGCGGAAAGAACAATTTTCGGCGTTATCGACGTGAGCTTATCTGATGATATCTCTCCCGATGGGGAGGGGCTATTGTTCATTCCGCCTAGTGTTTCAAGCGAGCTGCCTACTTTTAATGACCCAAAAGTCCTCTCCATACTTAAACGTTGGCATCATTCCGGAGCTGTTCTGATGTCAGTCTGTGCAAGCGTATTTTGGTTAGCTAATGCCGGCCTCCTAAATGGTAGATACGTGACTACTCATTGGAAACTTTGCGAACGTTTAGCCAGGGAATTTCCCGCTATTAAAAAAGTCTGTACCCATGAAATGGTTGTTGATCAGGGTAAAATTGTTACCGCAGCCGGTTTATATGCGTACCAGGATCTGGCATTGCATATTATGGCGAGATACGCTGGATTCGAATTAGCAAAAAGCGTTGCAGATTATTGCTTACTTGATTTAACAGGCAGGCTGCAAGCTTATTACCACAGGTTTATTCCAAATTTCGCTCATCGAGATGAGGTGGTGCTAAAAGCGCAGGAATATTGTGCAGAGAATTATTTTAAGGACGTATCCGTTTCGAGTATTGCTGATTTTTGTCATATTAGCGAACGCAGTTTACTGCGACGGTTTAAGTCCGCTACGGGGTTCACGCCTAAACAATACGTTATCCAGCTAAAGATAGAAAAGGCTAAGCAGATTTTAGAACTTGAAAATTTTAGTATAGAATCTGTAGGGTATGAAGTCGGATATATGGATGTAAGTAATTTTACAAAAATATTCAAAAAGACTTCAGGTGTCACTCCTGCTGAGTTTAAGTTGAGACTTGGAAAATAGATGCTGCAGAGTAACAATGCACTTAACAAAAGGCTTCAAGGGACTTTCCTCCGCAATACTTGTTTTGTGCTAAAAGGGCCTGGTACAAAACAAACGCCACTTCGGTAAGCCCCTGAGTCTAGGCGTTAGGCATCAGTCAGTTTGTTTTTTGAATTATTTTGAATATATGGAAACTCGGTCACATGAAATTATTAGGTATATCGGGAAGTGTTCGGAGTAAGTCGTACAACCTGGCATTTCTCAAAGCTATGGTCGATAGGTGTCCAAATGATACTTCCTTAACGATATATGATCAGATTAAACAGATACCGATTTTTGATCCTGAGCTTGGTGAGGATGAAGTCCCCGAATCAGTGTGCTCTCTAATTTCTCTAATGCGGGCATCCGATGGGGTAATTGTGAGTACGCCAGAATATGCGCATGGTGTGCCAGGAGCACTGAAAAATACCCTTGACTGGTTAGTTTCTTCGGATGCCCTGATACTAAAACCAATCGTAGTCACAAGCGTTTCTACCAGTGGTTTAGGAGGTGTCAGGTCGCATAGCCCTTTGCTTCTTATTCTAAGTGCCATGAATACAAATGTAGTTGTTGAAGGTTCTATGAATGTTCCCTATGCGCAGAGTAAATTTAGTGATGATCTTGTGCTTACAGATAAGTTAACCGAAAGAGCCATTGAAATATCATTTATGGCCATGAGGCAGGCGATAGAAAATGCTTAACAATCACTGCTAGCGTTATGCCTCAATAGAATAGGGAATATACATATTGATGGAAGATACGGCTAATAATTTCCCAATGGGATTTCAAAAAATATTAGAAGAGACGAATAATATTGAATTGAATTAGTTATCATATTCATCGCTTAGTTCGCTTTCGTCAACTCTCTCGGCAACTAAACTAAAAGGGCATTTTCTAGCTTGGGACAGGAAGTGGGCTATCCACCGCCTGGATGCTTCAAGGAGTGGATGCATATTCGTCTCTTACAATAATTGATAATGATGAAAAGCTAGTATCAATTGCTAAGCAACATCTTGGTGATGATAAACGTGTTAAATTTATTGTTGGCAACGGCGAAGAATTAATAATAAAAACAGAATCTAACTCAATTGATTTTATCTTCGCAGACACATAGCCAGGAAAATACAACCTCCTAAATGAAACATTATCGCTATTGAAAATTGGTGGAGTTTGTATCATTGATGATATGTTACAACAAGATAACTGGCCTGGTGGGTATGCTGACAAAGCAAACAAACTTATTCAATATCTTGAAAGCAGAGACGATTTCCTGTCGACAAAAATATCCTGGTAGACAGGTATAATCATTTGCACAAAAAAGCATAACAAGAACAACAGTATAGACAAATTAAAACATTACTTCTGTCGTCGTAATACTTTAATTTGGCAGTTATTTGACGATATGTGAACAGGAAAATGCGAATATTGGTTTAAACTGCCAAATATAAATATGAATAATAATCTTCCTGGCTACATTGGTTTCACAACAAATGATGTAATTAGAAGTGAAAATATCGATGTGATTTATAAATAATTTAAATAACCAGTTGCTAACGATAAAAATAAAATATTAGGTGCCTTATGAAAACACTTTTTAATCTTATAACTCTATCAGTTTTAGTTTCTCTATTAGGTGGCTGCGCTAGTCTACCAGATTGGGCGGTGAGTCCTGGTCGTGTGAATCACTATGAGCTTCAGAAAAAAGTGAAAGAGCATGAAATGTTTTGGCAGTCGCTACCAAACCCCAATGATTATCCAAGGGAAAAGCTAGAAATCATTGGTCACGGTGTTGGCTCATATCGACATTATCCTATGCGCGTAAACGAAAAGGATTTCCCTGAGGGCAATAAAGCAACAGCAAAAAATATTGCATACCTTATGGATACAGCCTTTAGTTCTGAGCATATTAATGCAATAGAGTTAGATGCATTGCCCCCAAGTACATCGCATGACCTCTGCAAAGGTGAACGTGCTGAACAGAAAAGTTGTTCTTTCATAATGCATGATGAGCCTGATTGGACGTTAATTAATAAATCCAGCACACCAAAATCATTAAAATATATGAAGAATAATAGTGTTAGTGCGGCACTTAATCATTTTGTCGATCGTGGCTATCACAAAAAAGGCAAATTGATGTACTTAGAGTTAAAGTGCAATACTACTAAAAAGAAATGTGCTGATGATGCTGTTCGGATTTTTAATGATATTAAAAATATCATCAGTAATAATAAAGCTGAGGAGAATAAAAGAAACTGGTTGACGATAACTTCATTTTTCCCTGAAGCGTTAAAAATATTTCAAAAGGAAATGAAAAAAATAGAACTGGACAAGAAAGTGGATTACGCTTTAATCGCCGGTTATGACAAATTTTATAAAAAAGCTTTAGCGCAGGCTAAAGGGAAAGTTCCTAAGTTTGATAAAACTATTCAAGACTTTATTGTTACCACCCGTTGGCTAAATCGCGTTTGGTTTTCAACGAGAGGTATAGATAGTGCAGGTGCTGTTTTTGAAGGAATAGATAAAAAAAGGGGAGCGTATTGCAAAGAACATGCTTGCAAAGGGCTAAAGTACAGCGTATCCAGCTATGATAAAGATTGGGATAAGTTTAAAAAAATATTGAAAGAGGATCACCCTTTTACCTCAAATTTGGTAAGCATAATGATAGATGTTGATGACTAGAAATATATGGTGTCAGAACTACGCAAGAGGAGTTAATGATGAAAATGAAAATTTCGTTATTGTTTATCTTTTTATTTATTAATATTGCTGTGTATGCAAAAGATGTTGTGGTGACAAAAAATATTGGTATGGAGTTGGCGCGAGACATTGCAAATGAAGCCGTGATGGTGTGCCGTAAAGCGGGTTATAGTGTGAGTGCGGTTGTAGTTGATCGTTATGGTTTATTACGAGCTGCATTACGTGATGATACCGCTGCCCGCTTTACTTTAGAAATTGCACAAAGAAAAGCGAATATGACGGTTATGGCATGGACAGATAGCGGTGCATTTCGCGATGCTCGCCGAGATATTCAGCAGGAATTGAATCATATTGATGGTCTAATTGTCATGGATGGTGGCGTTAAAATTACTGCAGCAGGTTATAATATAGGCGCGATTGGTGTCAGTGGAGCACCGGGAGGAGAGAAGGATGCTGCGTGTGCAAAAAAGGCGCTTGAAAAATTTAATGAGCGCATTGAATTTGCGATAGACTAATAAACGAAAATATTCTTCGTCTTTTCTACTTTAAGCAAATATCTATCACCTATTTTTCCATACAACAAAATAATTTATGAATACAAACGGATAACAAGAATATGAATAATGATACAGGTGATATAGATAATGCTATTAAGATGTTAAAAAATCATGCGACGGAAGATTGTATAAAACCTTTAATATCGAAATTAGAAGAGTTAAATAAAGATCCAGACAATGCATCACATTTAGAGCAGCTTACTGAAATATGGAGAAATCTTGGTATATATCAAGGTACCGTTTTAACCTATGTGCCTTATTTCTTTAAGTTGATACCGGATGACATTTTTGGAGATGATAGAAATTAAGTCAGAATAAATGAACCATTAATATTTGTTTCAATCGATTACTATTATTTAAAATCTTGGTTAATAAAAAGGATATGAAGTATGAGATATGCAGAAAACTGGATTAAGGTTGATATTGAAAATTTAAATTTAGAGAAAGTGCTGGCCTGGTGCACAGATAACCTTAATGGAAAACAATTTATTGAAGGTAATATAATTAAATTTGATGATGAGAAAGAAGCAGAAAGGTTTAAAATAGAATACAGGGAAGAGTAATCGGTGATAGATAATAACTTTCTATTATAGATGATCAATATGAAAGAAATTAAGTCAGACTTGTCTTACCAACCTGTTTCTTGCGATCTGCATAGCCAGTATGAATTAGCTATTATGCATAAAAATATGCTTTGTTTAACTTGGCGTAAAGATGGTGAGGTTGTTACAGAAACAAAAATTATTCCTGTTGATGTTACAACAGAAAATAAAGCTGAATATTTAGTTGTTAGAAAAGCATCAGAGAATGATGTTTTTTTAATAAGACTTGATTACATAATAGAAATGAATATCTCTTCTGAATAATGAATATAGAACCATTTATAATTACATCGAGCATCTCTTATGAAAACCGATTCAATGACAAATCTTTTAAAGCAGAAAAATGCGGGAATATCTGTGGTCAAAGCGAATAAAGTTTTAGTAGCAATTGATATTCTTGAAGAGAAAGAACGTCCCAGTTCAAAGTACGAGGGGAAAATAAAAAAATACAAAGCATTAACGGATAAGGGCTTAGAGTACGGAATAAACAAAGAAAATCATAGTAGTCCAGAGCAGACAACGCCTCATTACTATGTAGAAAAGTTTGATGAGTTATTCGCACTTATTAAACAAAACAGTTGAAAAAAGCTAAGCTTTTTATCGAGTGTAAAATATGGATATAAAAACCGGAAAAAAATTTGTAATTTCTGGTATGACCATTGAAATAGTTTCTGATGATGGTGAAAGATGGGAAACGCGAAATATAACTACAAATGAAATTGTGCTCTTTGATAAGTCAGTGCTTTTAAAGGCGATTAAGTTAGGAAAGGCTGAAGAGATAGTTGAGTAAAATTAATCCTGCTACAAATCCCCTGGATAAACTTCCTGCTATTCTTAAAAAGAATTTAGACAAAAATTTATGTGTCTGTAATGAGGTGCCTAAGATGGATATTATCAATGCCATCGTGAATGGAGCAACGACTGTGGCTGAGGTTAAAAAACAGACTTATGCCACAATGGGGAGTGGTTGTTGTACTCAACAGATAGAGCGACTGATTGAGTGTCTATGCTCAGCAGAAGTAGAGAATTAACCCGGCTCTTTAGTTAGTGCACTTTGCAGAGGGGCATTCAGGGCTAGAAATATTTATTAGTAAAACTACTTAAACTTGATCCAGGTCAATATCATCCGAGGCATTGAATCGTACATTAGCATTCAATGATACGTTGATTTGGAGTTTTTCATGAAAATCTTAAATAAAAACAAAGCCTTACTGCGGCGTCGGGTCTTACGCTTGAATATTCTCGCTGCACTTATCGTTCTGGCGGTGTCTGTTTTCATGATAATCACGGGTGAATATTCCACTTTAGAGGAACGCAAAGCTGCAGACTCGCTTTACAACATTCTGGCAATCGGCAGTCTTATTTATATGGCGGTAGTCTGGATATCTTGTGTGATGACAAAACCATTCTGGTTTCCGAAAAAAACTGACTGAATAAAGAAGAAAAAGTTGGTGTTAGGATGATTTATTCTGTGTTTCATCAATAGAATAAATCATCCTTTTACAAAACTTAAACGCTAACTGAAAAGAAAATAAGGTCAGAGTATAATAATTTCTATTGTTGGAGTCTGTTAGTGTCCGGCATCTATTATTCTATATGATGCTTTAATAAATAGTGCTAATTACATCGCCCCCCCCCTTTTTTTTATTAAGCAACTTTTTTTATAGCATTTTGTATTTGTGTATTTATTTTTTGTACGCTTTGTTCATCATTTTGATTGAAGCGATCTGCAGATATGATGGAGATGTCATCAATGCCTATAAAGCCCATTATGTGCCGTAGATAACCACTGACGAAATCAATATCACTGCCTATCTCTGTGCCGCCACTCGCTATAACGATGTACGCTTTTTTATTTTTTAATAACCCGACGGGGCCCTCTGAAGAATAACTGAAAGTTAAGCCTACGCGTAATACTTGATCTATCCATGCTTTCAGGCTTGCGGGTACACTAAAATTATAAATCGGTGCAGAGATAATAATACTATCTGCAACTTGTAACTCATCAACTAAATTGTCTGAATAAACCAGAGCTTTTTTGTTGTCGGTAGTTCGCTGTTCAATTGCTGTAAAATTAGCGTTGATCCATTGTTCATCGAGATAAGGAATTCCAACCGATACATCACGTTCTTGAACGTTGAGTTTGTTGTTTTGGTTTTTTAAAGAGCTGAGTAACTCATTTGCAAATCGTCGAGTCACGGAATCTTGTTGGCGTGCACTTGAACTTACCATTAAGACATTATGTGTATTCTTATCCATATTATTTCCTTTTTAGAAGATAAATTAAGTTTAAAAGCAGTCTATATGTTCTAATTAAATGGATATATATCTTGTTAAAGAACATATTGTTCTTTATATTTGAACAATATGCTTAAAACAGAAGAAATTGAGGTTTTTACTCAAATAGTCGATAGAGGGACAATAACTGCGGCTGCTGAACATTTACAATTAGCTAAATCAGCTGTGAGTCGTCGTTTGTCTGAATTAGAAGAAAAGCTCGGTGTTGAGTTGTTTCACCGTTCTACTCGAAAAATAAACCTAACGGACAGTGGCCTCGCATTTTATCAGCGTTGTACTCAAATATTAGATGACCTGATAGAAGCTGAGTTTTCAGTTACCCAATCACATCAAGAGATTCGAGGAAAGATTAAAATTGCAGCTCCACTTAGTTTTGGTTTGATGCACTTGGCACCAGCTATTATTGACTTTAAAAAACTTCATCCTGCAGTTACTTTTGATATAGATTTTAGTGATCGAGAAGTTGATTTAATCCAGGAAGGCTTTGATGTTGCTGTGCGTATTGCCGAACTAAAAGACTCCAGTTTAATCGCTAGAAAATTAGCTGAATTGTCTACAGTTGTCTGCGCTAGTCCTGAATATTTAAGCCAACATGGGGAGCCAAAAACTCCCGAAGAACTAGAACAACACGATTGTATAACTTATAGTTATTTGGAACAGCCTGAGCTTTGGAATTTTTTAGATAAGAATGGAAGTTCAATTGCGATAACTGTTCAGCAAATTATTCGGGTTAATAATGGTGAGTTTATGCGAGACGCAGCAGCAGAAGGGTTAGGCATTATTCGTCAACCAACATTTATTTCGTATAAAGATATAGCCGCAGGTAAATTGCGGCCCATTTTACAAGAATACACGAGTGCACCTGTTAATGTTTACGCAATATATCCACCTACTCGTCACTTATCACAAAGAGTTAGACAGTTCATTGATTTTTTAGCAGAACGATATGCGGGTAAACCTTGTTGGGAGCGATGCTTATCGTGTTGATGATAGTAAGTTGTAATATATAAGTGCAGTTATTATTGTGCTGTAAATAAAATAAATAAAGGTTTAAGTCCGTGGATCAAAATAAACAAATAGAACAGTTAGTTTTAACCTGTATTGATACAGCTAAAGAGATGCTAAAAGAATATAAGGCGGTTATTCCTTTTGGCATTCGATGCTTCAATGATTCAGAAGATATGAAAATGAATTGCCCGGCAGATAGAATGTCAAAAGGAAGTAATTCTGAAGTGGTTGAAAAAGTTGTTAGTGAATTAAAGGGTTTTATTGGAAAGGAAAATATATTTGCCACTGCATTGGTAACGGAACTTGAATCAGGTGACGAACGAGGTATTGGGTTACAAATTGAAACAGAGCAAACCGCAGTATTATTTGTTTATCCGTTCCACCAACAGCAAGAAGAATGGCTGATTGATGAACCTATACAAACAGAACAATTATTAAATAAAGTATTCTAAATATTATTTTAAAAAATCAATGAGGTAATAATGAGTCATCCAATTATTGGTGATCTTCTGTGGCGAAAAACCACAAAAAAATATGATACAAGCAAAAAAGTATCGGAAGAAGATCTGGCCGTTATTTTTGAAGCCATGCGTCTTTCGGCTTCATCGATTAATTCGCAACCATGGAAATTTGTGGTGATCGATAGCGAAAAGGCAAGGGAACGCATGCATAAAACATTTGCTAATAAACACGCCTACAATCAGCCGCATGTTTTTGAAAGTTCACAAATTATTTTATTCGCACACAATCCGCATTATACGCGGGAAGATTATGCTGAAGTTGTTGATCAATATATTAAAGACGGGCGAGTTAAGCCTGATAATCGTGAAGCTGCATTTGGTGCTTTTGCATTTGCTGAAGCGAATACAGATGAAACAGGTGATACGGCATGTTGGACAAGAGCGCAAACTTACCTTGCTTTGGGGAACACTTTGCATACCTTAGCGCGACTCAAAATTGATTCAACACCAATAGAAGGTATTGATACCGAACTGGTGAATGAAGAATTTAAAAAAGAACTGGGTGGTTATTGGTGTGACGTTGCTCTGGCAATAGGTTATCACCATGCCGAAGATGCTAATGCGAAACTGCCTAAATCTCGACTTCCTATGGACAAAGTTTTAATAAGAATCTAAAAAGAGTTGGGTATGCGTATGGTTAGGTTTTAATATTCCTGATAAGTCGGAAGGTTTATTAGAAAGCTCTAATAATGTCATCACGTTTTGATTTTTATATGTTTCATAAAAAGAACTGTCAAGGCGATAAGTGGTGATAATAAATTTATAAGTATAAATTTTTCTTCACTATTGGAATAATATTTAGTAGTATCATTCGCAAGGTTATTGGGGGAGAGAATATAACAATAAAAAGACTCATTAAAGAGTCGGAGTCAATACTAACCCATTCAAAGGCAGCTTCGGCTGCCTTTTTTATTTCCTGTAAAAAATAAATATTCATTGTTACCGATAAGGTTTAAACTTCTTTCATCGTGACAATATATTAATAGTTTAAGGACTCCAGAAATGGATAAAAAACATTACCCTACCGCATTTTTAGTTGTTATCGCTGTTGCGCTTTACTTTATGTATGGCGATGAGTTTTCATTGAAAAATGTAGACTTTAACGCCTATGAAAAAACGTGCAACGAATACTTAAAAGACGATAAGGCGACTGTTTCCAGTGAACAAATTCAGAGTTTGGTCAGTAAAATCAATTACATATTGCCGGGTGAAGCGCATGAAATAAAAGATCCTCAGCGTAAAAGAATTAAAAATTGCGCTGTGCAGCTTGCCGATGAGCGGTTACCTTAAATCGAGTTTTTACCAGCTGATGCCAAATCATGAGAAAAAAAATTGCCCCCGTTGCCAAGCCAGTTTTGAGTGTAAAACCGGCTCAATTTTGCTCTGCCAGTGCTCGGAAATAGAAATGAGTGCGGAGCAACTTGAATATGCTAATACCCAATATTCTGACTGTTTATGCTTGGCTTGTTTAAAAGAACTGCGATCTGAGTTTAATAATTTGTCATATAGTATAAATATGCAACACCTTATAGCAGGGCGAGGCCGACTAAAAAAATAAATCTGGGTATTGTGCTTGGGATTTGTTGAGAGATTTGAGTATAATTTATTTTTTCTAAATGTAATGTGAATAAAATATGTTAATCGTTATTTCTCCTGCCAAAACACTGGATTATGAAACACCACCGAAGACGAAGGTGTTTACTACACCTGATTACCTGGACCATTCTCAACAGTTAATTAATCGTTTACGCAACTTTTCCTCTTTAGATATTTCTGACTTGATGAAGGTGAGTGCAAAAATTGCCGACTTGAATTTTGATCGTTATGAATCATGGAATAAAAAATTTACCACAAAAAATGCTAAGCAAGCAGTACTTGCTTTTAAAGGCGATGTTTATACCGGTTTAGATGCAGAATCATTTAAAGCGGATGACTTTAAGTTTGCACAAAAACATTTGCGTGTGCTTTCGGGGTTATATGGTCTCTTGCGACCATTGGATTTGATGCAGCCCTATCGTCTAGAAATGGGTACGAAGTTAAAAACAGATGCAGGTAAAAACCTCTATGAGTTTTGGGGTTCAGATATTACCGAAGGTTTGAATAAGCAGTTGAAAAAAATCAAATCGGACACACTAATTAATTTAGCATCGAATGAATATTTTAAATCGGTTAAGCCAAAAGAATTGAATGCAGAAATTATTACACCTGCATTTAAAGAGTTTAAAAATGGCGAATATAAAATGATTGGTATTTATGCCAAAAAGGCACGGGGTTTATTAAGTCGTTATATTATTCAAAATAAACTCAGTGATCCTGAAGATTTGAAATCATTTAATGAAGAAGGCTATAAATTTAATAAAACATTATCGAAAGGTAATAATTGGGTTTTTACACGCAAACAATAAACATTTTTAATTAAAGGAAGATAATTATGAATGATGAAATAAAAAAGAATATAAAAGAAAAAGCAACCTGGCTCCGTGGTTTGTATATGTTATTGTTTCTCATTTGTTATAGCGTTGCTAAGGTAATTATATTTGCAGTAATCGCTTTTCAATTTGTTCTTTCGTTACTTACAGGTAAAACAAATGAAAGGCTTGTTAAGCTAGGGCAAAGTTTAAGTACTTATCTTTATCAAATTTTAACCTTTCTTACCTTTAATAGTGAAAAACATCCTTATCCTTTTGGTGCCTGGCCTAAAGGAGAGCCTTCGACTAAGAAGCATACTGCCGAAATAGAAAATGAAAGTAGTGCTGGGTAATAGGTTATGAAACTTTATTATTCTTCTACGTCTCCTTTCGTACGCAAAGTAAATGTCTTCGCTGCGGAAGTAGGGTTGGATGCGCAAATTGAATGGGTGAAAACAAACCCGTGGCAAGCAGAAGATATTTTAACTGCTGAAAATCCTTTATCTAAGATTCCTACATTAAAGACGGATGACGGAATGATTCTTTATGATTCATCGGTTATTTGTGAGTATTTAGATTCATTACATGATGGCAAAAAATTAATTCCGGCTGACGGTGATGCTCGTTGGCAAGCATTAAGTTTACAAGCACTTGCGGACGGGATTTTGGAGTCTGGCATTGCTCGTTTTCTCGAACGTAAACGTGATGCGGTATTACAATCTGAGGACTGGGATACCTTACAAAAAAAATCAATTGAGCGGTCGTTAGATTATTTGGAAAACTCAGTTTCTGAGTGGTCAGAAATGGAGTTTAATATTGGTGTGTTGTGCATTGGTTGTGCGTTAGGCTGGTTGGATTTTAGAATTCCAGATGAAAATTGGCGAGAGAAGCGTCCTGCTTTAACTGCCTGGTTTGAACAATTTTCAACTCGTCCATCAATGGTAAGTACGCAACCCAAAGAGTAAAAGCTAATCTTGAGGCGTAAATTGTAAACCTGCAAACTCAAGCGGCGGGCTGAGGTTTTGTTTTATTTTATCGAGCTGTTCGGCTGCAGCCTTCTCTGATTCAAACGGACCATCAAGTCCCATCTGTGTTTCGATATACCAGTTTTTGTTCATGACATAAATGATTTGAGGGTTTTTACTAATCATATACTTCTTTGTCCTATAAACGTTGGATGGAAAGGAAGTATAAATATAGATTAATAAATCAATTATTCCCGTCAGATTCTACAAAGTTTACAAATCGTAACCTTATGAATATTTCTTCTCTTCCGGCGTAAATTGCAAGCCTGCAAAAGCGAGCCGAGCCGAGCTGCAAACTTTTGCATGCTCTAGAAAATAGCTTGCTTCTTTTTCAGTTTTGAAGGGGCCATCAAGCCCTGTTTGGGTTTCAACGTACCAGTTGTTATTCAGAATATTAATAATTTGTGGGTTGCTACTTATCACTTTCTATATGCCTCGCTCGGTTCGTCACCAATATGGATTAAAAGAGGAATACAGTATTTGATCTGGATCAAGTAACCTTATAAATAGTGCAGTAATATAAGTGTTTACTAATGTTGCTGCTTTGGTAGTAGTAATATTATGTCTCTAGGGAACAGCAATACCAACCTCGAGAGCTTCAAACCAATCCAGAAAACGTTTCACATCATCACCTTTAAATAAGCGTCCATGTTGCGGCGCCATAATCTCAATATCGAGTTGGCGTACACGCGCAATCCAGTCTTGTTTGGCCCGGTTAGAGGGCATCCAACGCTGATGGAACATTTTCATTTTATCAATTTGCTCATCAAAATCTTCAACGTACATCGGTGCGCCTTCGGGCTCGAGTGCAGCGCCAACATCCCCACTCATCAATATTTTTGCATTAGCGTCATAAACATGAAAGTTGCCTGATGCGTGTAGGTAATGCGCAGGGATAAATTGTAAGTGCGCATCGCCTAATTCGATGTGTCCACCATCATCGGCAATGGGGGCAAACTTGATATTTTTTGAACCAAAATGACGAATAAAACTTTCCCATAACCAAGGGGTATGTAATTTGGCTGCAGGCAAGGCTTCTTCCCACAGCCCGAGCGATGAAATAATGTCGGGGTCTTGGTGTGATGCAAAAAGATCGGTGATTTCATCGACACCAACATAATGCAAGACAGCCGTTAACATTGAGGCAAATACTTCGATACCACCTGGGTCAAGCAATATGGTTCGGTCACCACTTTTGATCATGTATTGGTTGGTATCAATAATCCCTTCTTTCTTTTCAGGATCTCTAGCAAAAACATACCATTGATATTTATCGTCAAAAATTTTAGTTGCTTTCATTTGTAGCTCTCGCGTTTTAACATTTCCAGTACATTGTCTAATTTGTTACTGCTATTCTTTACCAGCATTCTAATTCTGTCTGTTGCTTGCTCTAAATTATCTGCAACCACTTCTAAACTTGCCCTAAAGGTATCGGCGCTTGAAGCTTCAACACGTGAAGTGGTTGATAAAACTTGACTGCCTTTAGTGCTGTTTTGAATTTCATCAAGCAAAAGAGTTAAGTTAATAATATTTTTCTGCAATGTTTCCTGGTAATTAAAGCGCTGTTGTTGAATTTTTTTTATGGCAGGTTTTAATGAGTCAACATGCGCAGCATCTTTTGCATTTTTGAGAATCAGTTTATATTTTGTTTCTGTGTTAATAATGTGTGTGCGTTCGATTGACATTTGAGAAAGGTGGAAGGCTTCTTTCGATATTTTAATAACGAGTTGCATAACATCTTGAGCCATTTCATCAATGAAATCCGTGATCGGACGAAAGCCCAGGGCTGCTTCGCCAGCACGATGAGAAATGGCTTTTGCGTTCATAACCGCAATTGACATTTCTTTGGCAATTTTTTTAACTTTGCTTAACTCCGCCGTGACGGTTGCAGCGGTAATTAAAATATTTTCATTGTTGCTTGATGTCATGATTTATTTTTTAAATAGTATTCAAGATGTTTAAAGTATCGGCGCGACTTCAATAAACTTGAATGTTTAGAGGATTAAGTGCTGCCCTGATCGAAAGCAATTTTATTTCTAAGTGAATTAATCGTATTTACTCAGTTTATTTTAACCAGTGAATTTCACGGGCTGTTTCTTGGCCAATAATCACTTGATGTAAGCTGCGGGGGATTGTTGATTGCTCTTCATTGATTGGAATTTTCCCGCCCATTATTTCGGCTAACTCTTGTGGATAGAGCGGGTTACGATCTACCTCTGCGTAGCCGGTGGGATATATAGGCTGACTAGTGCTGAGATCATACTTATCGCTGGCTCCTAGGGTGTGTAATATTTCATGGGTAATAATCACGGAGTTCGATAGTGTCATTTTTCCAGATGCAAAGGCATTGACGATTCCCAGCATGCCCTGCTGTAAACCGAGGGAATGGGCTAATGGTTGCTGATCTTGAGCATCAAAATACTTCACAAATACTCGAATATGCGGTGCCGGACCTTGAAAGGTATTTTCCTGATAGGCCCAGTACCGGAGTTTTAGACTCCACAGCATAATTTCCCATGTTGCTCCCGATGCAGGAGGTTCAGGGGGTAAGCTTTTTACTTGAGGTGCGAGTTTTACTGAAAAAGGTTTTTTTAATGCCAGGTTAAATTCACGGGCTTCCTCTGTAATAAACTCTTCGATTGAGCTGAAATCATCAAGACTTAAATTATCAATATAGCGCTGAGAAACAGGGCTGTTATCGGCATTAATGGGGTAAATGGCAATCCATAATGGACTATCCCATTCGGTGCTTCTTTTGCCGGTGAGCCAGCTGCCAAGTGCAACACCGAGTAGGATCATCAATAGAATAAATACGCGAACAGTTTTAAAGAGTTTTTGCGCCGACATCTCGTTGTCTCCAGTGTGAAATCACTATTTTGCCATTCCGGTTAGGAGAGTATCGTGCCAAAGCCCTGCTGAAAAGAGGGGGCAGGTTTGAGATGACCTTTTTACAAACGGCTAATAATTGCCGCTTGCTGCCCACTTAAATAATCTTTTGCTCGCTTCACTTTTTCAACACAGCCTGGATATTCGGCAAACTGTTGTTGTATTTGAGCTGCTTCAAATAAGGAGTTGGCACGACTTAAGTTTGCCTGGTGTACCTTATGATGATGTGCATTTAAATGTAAATTGAGGCTTTCTATGCCCTGTTCACATGCTGTCGCAACGTGATTAGTCGGTACCGTAGAACTGCAGCCAGAGAGGCTGACAGCCATTGTGAGCGTAAATAAAATTGTCATTTGTGTTTTCATATTGATACCTGCTTTGTCATTATCTTAGTTGTTCGATATTAAATAAACTTTGAATTAGGACTCATTTTTGTCCGGCATCCAGCTTTAGTTCACAAAGTGTGATATTCATCGGATAATAGGTTCTAAGCATATTTCATGCCCAGTCGTGACAAGAGTTCCGATGTAGGCAGTAATTAATAGGAGAGTTCCGATGCCATCTTTCGATGTGGTTTCAGAAGTGGATTTACATGAAGTGACAAATGCGCTTGATCAAGCAAAGAGAGAGCTGAGTACGCGTTTTGATTTTCGTGGTGTAGAGGCAGGTTTTGAGCGTGCTGGTGACGTGATTACCATGACGGCTGATGCTGATATTCAGTTACAACAAATGTTGGATATTTTACAAAACAAGCTCCATCGTCGCGGTATTGATATTTCATGTCTGGACATCGATGATGCGATTAAGCTCGGTAAGCAGGTCAAGCAAAAGGTAACGATTAAACAAGGACTTGATAGCGATCTTTCGCGAAAAATTGTTAAATTAATCAAGGCTAAAAAACTAAAGGTTCAGGCCGCGATTCAAGGTGAGAAGGTCCGGGTGACCGGTAAAAAGAGGGATGATTTGCAACAGACAATTGCTATGCTCAAAGCAGAGGAGCTGGAATTGCCGTTACAGTACAATAATTTTCGTGATTAGGCGGACAGAGTTTGAAGCAGGCAATAGTGAGTTTTGATAAGGATGAAGAAGGCGACTGGTTTGCCAGATTGAGTTGTGGTCATACGCGCCATGTAAGGCACAATCCTCCCTGGTTTAACCGTCCCTGGGTTGAGACTACGGAGGGGCGGGCGCAGTATTTAAGCTCAGAATTGAATTGTAAAAAATGTGAAGAATAGGGCGGTTATTCAGCACTAGAGTATTAAAAATATTAATCACGAAAAGGGTCGGAAAACTTGAAAGACGTTCTCCCACTAACTAGATTTAAGGGTGAGACAGAGCTTGAAATAAATTTTTTTCAACCCCCAAAGGTGGTTTGAGCCTTCCCCCCGTTGAGCGCTGAGGAAGGTTTTTTTTATGTCGAATTTAGTTTTAAGGTTTTATCCCTTTGGTTAACGGCGCTGATTTTATCTTGCTGTATTCTGACATTGAACCATCGAATATTTTTACATTGTCAAAGCCTAAATTTCTTAATGCAAAATAACTGTGTGAAGCACGGTGTGCCGACTGACAATAAAGGGTGATGGGGGTATCAGACTTTGAGATGCCAAGTTCTTTCAGCTGTTTTTTTAATTTAGCTTGTTTTTGTATTTGAAAAGCGTTTTGAAAGTTAACGGCTTGCTGCCATTCCCACCATTTTGCATTTGGGATATGGCCGCTTCTTGGGTAACGAGGATGCCCTATGTATTCTTCTTTGCTGCGTACGTCCAGTAAAATATTTTTGTTATTAAACTTACTGCTCAGAATTTTTTCTGCTGTAATCGTATTGTTTCGTCCTTTTGCATTGCTTTTATATGGGACGTGTTTCACTTCTTCTATTTCTGCGGTAACTTTTTTCCCTGAAAGGATCCATTTAACCAAACCACCATTTACTAGCGATATATTTTTGTGTCCTATTTTTTCGAGCTCCCAAAAAAGTCGACTTGCGTGTAGTCCTCCCATATCATCATAAATAACAACATGGTGATGCGCTTGTATACCAAGCAAACCAAGAATGTTAATTATTTGTTGTTTGCCAACACTAAAACTTACACCCTGTTTGTTTCGTTTGTTAATTACGGCATAGGGTAGATGGATTGATGTTGGAATATGAAAGCGTTGAAACTGGGTATCATCTGACATATCAATAAGACGAATAGAAGGGTTATTTAGATTTTTTTCTAACCAATTTATATCAACTAAAAAAGATTCCGTTGCAAAGGCAGAAGGTGAGTTAATGATAAATAATAAAAAGATGATTTTTTTAAGCATGAGCATGATCGTTTGAATTATGAAAGAGTGATTATAATAGCTTAAAGTAAGGAAATAGATGTAATTTTTTTTACAGGGGGATTGATTTAATAGTTTTGTGACTTATATCTGATTTATTATTTAACACAGTATTTACACTACGTTTGCCCCTAGTTAAACAGGAAGTACTAGAATGAATAAAAATGAAGATATTCATGATGTCATAGAAAGAGCAATTGAAAACCAATCTGCTTTTGGTGATTTTTTAACGACAGAAGAAAAACAAATTTTTATTGATTATGGTGTTGTCCATTCAGCGGACGAGCAAGAAGTTCTCTGTAGGCAAGGTGATAATGATCGTCGTGTTTTTATCATTATTATTGGTGAAGTGGAAATTAGTGAAGGTAGTGGTGATGACAAGGTCGTTTTGTCGCATTTAAAACGCGGTGAAGTTTTTGGTGAAATCGCTGCTTTATTTGAACCCGTACGAATTTCAAATGTTACCGTCACCAAACCCAGTGTGTTTTTAGTTATTCCCGGCGAAGTATTTGAAAGAGTCATTACTGGTCGTAGTGAGTTATATGGTGAGATACTTGAACGATATAAAAATCGAGTAAGTGAAAATGCTTTACGTGGTGTTGATTTATTTTGTCAACTAGATAAGGACTCTCTTAAGCCGCTCATTGACGCAGCTTCGATTATTGGTGTTTCACCCGACCAGGTTATTATTAACGAAGGGGAAAGTGGTGATTATTTTTATATTATGATCCGTGGTACTGCACGCGTTTCTCACCTTGTGGGCAGTAGTAATATTAATCTTGCTTTAATTCATCCGGGTGATTATTTTGGTGAGTGGTCTGTCTTAACCGGGGCGCCACGAGCAGCTACCGTAGTGGCTATAGATCGCGTTTATTTACTGCGCATTGAGCGTAGTGTTATGCTTGATTTTATTCAATCACAACCGGAAGTCGCTGAGCGAATAGATCTTGTTGCTCACAATCGACATGATCGTATACCCGGTTCTACTTCAGCAGATTCGGCTGAAGAGCTTAGTCAATGGCTGCAAAAGCTTGAAGATGTGGTGATTAAAGGCTTAAATGAATAAGTGACATTGAGTGTAAAATTGTTCTACCAGGTTAATTATCACTTACTTATATACTTTTTTTTAATAAGTGAAGTGCTTTATATAGAAGGGTCAGGACTAACTATTCCCCCTATACCTTTACATTTCTTTCGCTTAATATGAGTGTAATCTAACTTATATCTTTGAATATTGACCATAGAGGCTGGTGTTTATGTATCCACGTATTATATTTCTGACAATGATGTTATTTATGAGTGCAATGGCCTCGGCGGAAGATGCTGAGATCACTTTAGGTAACAACAGCGCGAGATTCATGTATATCACGGAAGCTTTTGGCCAAGATTTTGGTCGATTAGAAATGGAAGCGGGAGTTCTTTACACCGAAGACAGTGATTATTTAGCGAATCTTGGTTTATTGGTGCGAGGTGAAAGTGTTTCGGTGCCTATGATTGTTTCGCTCGGAGCGCGGGCTTATCTTGCTGAAGTACAAAACTACACGGTGGGAGCTATCGCTATTGGCGGTGACCTGTTATTTAACCCTGAAATTTGGGGAGGGGTAGGTATTGGGGCGAATTACTATGTGGCACCGGGCGTGGTTGCCTTTAGTGACGCTAAAGATTTGCAAGAATATGGTTTTTATTTGAGTTATCAAATTACTCAGCAGGCACGAGTCGCGTTGGGTTATAGAGTAATTGACGTTGAGGTAAACAACGTTGGGGATATTCAGCTGGATAAAGGTGGGTATTTCGGGCTTAATTTGAATTTTTAAAGTTTAGAAGAGGGGGGAAGACTCCCCTCTCTATCTAAAAGCTATCTTTAGATAGCCATATCTTTCAGTGCTTTTAACGGCTGCACTTTTACTACATTACGAGCAGGTTTTGCTTTGAAGATAGTTTCTTCACCAGTGAAAGGATTAATACCTGGACGCGCTTTTGTTGCTGGCTTACGTACCACTTTCACTTTCATTAAACCAGGCATCGTAAATACGCCTGCGCCATTTTTACGAACATGACCGTTGATGATGTCAGATAACTGTTCAAAAACTGAAGCGATATCTTTTTTCTTTAATTCTGTGCGGTCCGCAAGCTCGGTATACAATGCCGATTTAGTCATCGGTTCTTTGATTGCTTTGACTTTTTTAGCGGGGGCTGCTGATTTCTTTGCAGCTTTTTTCTTTGCGGCTTTTTTCTTGGCTTTCTTTTTAGCGGCCATGTCTGCTCCTAATAAAATTTAGTTGGGTTAAATAGTTTTATTCTATAATTAAATCGCATGCTTTTAAGAACTACAGAATGCTTTGAGCCTACTATACTCGTATTTAACGACAAAAAACAATTTATTATTTAAGGTTTTTTTCTTTTTTTTTACAGCCTTTGGCTATTTTTTAGAGTGTTTTATGAGACAAAAAATTTGCAATATTGAAGAGCTGCCTGCTTCGGGGGGTAAAGAATTTATTGTGCAAAACAGCTCTATTTCGAAAGATGCTTTTCTTATTCATTTTAAAAACCAGTACTATGCGTATATAAATAGTTGTCCACACACAGGAGTTCCTCTTAATTGGCAAAAAGACCTGTTTTTGAGCGCTGATGAGCTCTACATTCAGTGTAGCTTGCATGGAGCATTGTTTGAGCCGACTGATGGACGCTGCATACATGGCCCTTGTTTGGGAAAGCAATTACAAGCGCTTGAACTTGTTGTTATAGATAATGCCGTTTATTTGGCTGAATAATGCATTTTTATAGGCCACAACTGCACAGTATTTTGGTAATTGAGGCGCTGCATTATGAAAAAATTCAATTAAGTTAAAGAATATTGAGAGTTTTCCGATAGTTAAGGTGTTAACGAATAAAAAATATTGATATTGTTAAGCTCTATATGAAATTACATAAAAAAAATTACCGTTATTTCTTTTTAATTATGCTCAGTTTTATGGTGAATAATATTATTCATGCCGCTGAATATATTTATATTAGCGATAATTTACGTGTGGGTATTAGAACTCAGCCTGTGAGTGGAATGCTCCCGATTAGTGTTGTTTTTACCGGTATGCGGCTTAAGGTTGAAGAGAGAATAGAAGGCTATATTAAAGTAACAACTCCTAAAGGGGTTACAGGTTGGATAAAAGATATTTATGCCACAAAAGAGGCTCCTGCCACAATTCAGCTTAAGCACTTACGTACTACGTATGAAAAATTAAAAAAAGAACGGGCAAAGGATTTGAGTGCTTTTGCAACATTAAAAAAAGCTAATTTGGCTTTAAGTGAGAAAGTGACAGAGTTAAAAGCTGAACGTCGCGAGCTGGAAAATGATCGGGCTACTTTAATGGCAAAACAATATAGTGACTCTACCTGGCCTTGGGTGATTGGAATAGTTGTATTAGCACTTGCCTGTTTTAGTGCAGGAGCTATTTGGTATAGGACTCAAGCAATGAAACGTTTAGGTGGATTAAGAGTTTAATGCTATAAAAAAACGGTTAACACGCCGGTATAACCGTAGAGTTTGTCGCCTGCAATTTCACCGTTAGCATAAAAGCCGGCTAGCGGGATATCACCTAAAACTTCAGTAATCATTTTAAGTTCTTCGGAATTATTGCCAAATAAATTTCTCCCTCTGCCTAAACATGAAATGTAAAGAGCCCCCTTTATTTTTTGTGAGCCGCAGCGCTTTTTAATATCGTTTAGCATGCGCTGCATATCTTCAATTGCCGTTTGTCCATCACGCTTGCAAAATATAATGCTGCTATCGGTTTGCATATTATCGGCAATAGCAAGGTGGTTGTTATTAGTATCTATTCCAATAATATCCCTTATTAAATAATTTGCAGTATCACTTCCTTTTATTGGAAATGCGGCAAAAATATAGCCGGCTGCACGATCGATATTACGTGCTAATACATCACCTATTTCTTCTTTAAAAACATCGAGTGCAGGGCGGTTGTCAATTGTCACTGCAATATGGTGATCGCACTGAGTTAAGGTATGTGCTTCGCCGAAAGGCGTACACCCTTGAGAAAGTCCGGTAATGATTTTTGTCTCATCATTAAATACAATGCCTGAGATGTCACCTTCAGTAATATCATTGGCAATTTGAAAAAAATGATTTTCGGATGAGGTTATTCCACCAATGAGATAACCATTACCAATTTTTTCTGGTAAGTTCTTAATGTGTTCGTTGACTAAACCATTACGGGGGTCACCGTGTACGAGTGCATAGTTAAGACTAAAGGATTCGTTTGAGGCTGTAGGTGCGTTATCCATGCCGTTAAAAACTGAAAAAGAATCATCTTTTAAATCTGCTAGCATAACGGTGACAGCAGCTTGCTCATAAATTTCCTGAGCGTTACAGCAAATACCTTTGCCAATGCTACCAACCCAGTTTTTAACCTGGGTTTTTTCTTTGAGTGCCTCTAGCAGATGGTTCAATTCGACCGAAAATGCATCGTTAGCATAAATAAAAGCAATATTTGCTTCTGGTGGAATATCACCAAATTGTTGCAAAAGATCATCTGCAGCGGCTTGCCAATTTTTTTGCGTACTTGTTGCGCTGAGAAATTTCTGCATGGTAATACTTTTTATTTTGTTTATTTAAAAAATAAAAAAGCCGGTACCGTATTAATAGGTGCCGGCTTTTTTAGAATAAAGTTAATTTAAAATTAAGCTTTTTTCTTTGCTTCGATCAAGTCATGAATAACTGGGTTTAAGATGAGCTCCATTGCAAAGCCCATTTTGCTACCCGGTACTACGATAGTGTTTGGACGAGACATGAATGAATCTTGAATCATGTTTTGCAAGTATGGGAAATCAACGTTATCAGGATTACGGAAGCGAATAACAATTAAGCTTTCATCAGGTGTTGGTATGTCACGTGCGATGAAAGGGTTAGAGGTATCAACCGTAGGAACACGTTGGAAGTTAATATCTGTTTTAGAAAATTGTGGTGTAATGTAATTAACGTAATCTTCCATACGACGTAAAATTGTATCAACAATGGCTTCAGCCGAGTAACCACGCTGCGCGTTATCACGATGAATTTTTTGAATCCATTCAAGATTGACGATAGGCGTAACACCAACAAGTAAATCAACAAATTTAGCAACATCAGATTTATCATCTGCTGCACCACCATGAAGACCTTCATAGAATAATAAGTCAGATTGCTCTTTAATGTCTTCCCAAGGCGTGAATTGGCCTGGAGTAAGGCTGGTGCTTAAACGTGCGTTGTGTTCAGCCGCTTCTTCATCACTATGTAAATAGTAACGACGCTTACATGAGCCTGTTTCGCCGTAAGCTTTGAAAGTGTCGGCTAAAAGGTCAAAGTGGTTTGCTTCAGGGCCAAAGTGGCTGAGGTTTTTACCTTGCTTGGCAAATACTTCGATTTGCTCTTTCATTTCTGCACGATCGAATTTGTGGAAACTATCGCCTTCAACCACTAACGGGTTAATTTTTTCACGAAAGAAAATATGCTCAAATGCATTTTTAACAGTCGTAGTACCAGCACCAGATGAACCGGTTACCGCAATGACGGGATGTTTAGCAGACATGGAGATTCTCCTTAAATCTTTTTAAAATAATTTTTGAATTCGGTTAATTTTTGGCATTTACATGCCGCGAAAATATTAAGTACGCTTTGCGGAGCATTAATGCTCACTGTATTTTTTATCGGTATAAAATCGCTGAGCCCGAAAAGACGCATATTTTATGCAAAATGAGCCCAGAAGTCGAAGTTTATCTGTGATTAAGCCAAAAAAGGAGGAAATGGCGTTAATTCGCAACCCGTTTAAAAGGACGGAGTTTATTTAATACTTACGCTTTTTCGCGTGAAATTGCACGATGCCCGATATCTTTCCGGTAGTTCATGCCATCCCAGCTAATTTTTTCAACGATGTCATACGCTTTAGCTTGAGCGTCGCTAACGGTTGCCGCTAAACCCACTGCACATAAGACGCGACCACCACTGGTCACAGTTTGACCACCCTTTTCAGCGGTACCCGCATGAAAGACTTTGGCATCTGCAGTTGCCGCTGGAATACCGGAAATAACATCACCTTTGGCATAATCAGCAGGATACCCTCCGGCAGCGAGTACAACACCTAATGCGGCTTGTGAATCCCACTCAATCGAAGTCTGATCGAGCTTTTTGTCTAAAGCGGCATTACACAACTCAACCAAATCTGATTTTAAACGCATCATTATCGGTTGTGTTTCCGGGTCACCAAAGCGGCAGTTATATTCAATCACTTTTGGCGCGCCGTCATTTGAAATCATTAAACCTGCATATAAGAACCCTGTGTAAGGCTTACCTTCGGCTGCCATCCCTTTTACTGTCGGTTCAATAACCTCTGTCATGATACGCGCATCGATTTCGGGAGTCACAACGGGGGCAGGAGAATATGCACCCATGCCGCCGGTATTAGGACCCTTGTCACCCTCTAGTGCGGCTTTATGATCTTGTGAGGTGGCCATGGGTAAAATATGTTCACCATCAACCATGACGATATAGCTGGCTTCTTCACCAGCAAGAAATTCTTCAATTACCACACGATGTCCGGCATCACCAAAAGCATTACCTGCGAGCATGTCTTCAACCGCCGCAATGGCTTCGGCTTCAGTCATTGCCACAATCACACCTTTACCCGCAGCAAGGCCATCGGCTTTTACTACAATAGGTGCACCTTGTTGTTTGATGTAGGCAACGGCAGCCTCTACTTCGGTAAAGTTACCGTAACTTCCTGTGGGAATATTATGACGAGCAAGAAAATCTTTAGTGAAAGATTTAGAGCCTTCCAGTTCAGCGGCAGCCTGGCTTGGACCAAAGCAACGCAAACCAGCTTCGGCAAAGCTATCAACAACACCTAAAACGAGTGGGACTTCAGGGCCCACAATTGTTAGCCCAATACTTTCCTTTTTAGCAAAATCCTTTAATGCCGAAATATCATCGGCGGCAATAGCAATATTTTCGAGTTTGTCTTCGAGTGCAGTACCTGCATTTCCGGGTGCTACGTAGACTTTTGAAACGGAGTCAGATTGGGCTGCTTTCCATGCTAAAGCATGTTCACGGCCACCGCCGCCTATAACGAGAACTTTCATAATATCGCCTGATTTGTGCTATTTGATTGAGGATGCGACCTTAACGGATTGGCTTTTCGCGGTCAATCCGGCTGCGTTTGGTCATTTACTCAAGTAATTGTAAACTAAGGAAATATACAATTTAAATAATTATAAATTATAAAGACGTAAGGTATTTTATATGGCATTTTTGATTCGTTGGTTGCGCCGTTTAGGTTTGTTGTTTCTTGCACTTATTGTGCTGTATGCAATTGGGCGGCCGACCCAAATTTGGTTGGATGGTTTTTATTCTGGTGTTCGAGAACCGTATTTACAGATGATGACTAGTGATGCGGTTACGTTGCGTTGGCAAACTGAGCAAGCATCAGTTGGAGTGGTGCGGTATGGAGAGAATGCAGAACAACTCCAGTTCAGCATAAAAGAAAGCGAAGCTGGTGAAGAACACGAAGTGCGGTTAACGCAATTAAAGCCTGCAACAAAATATTTTTATAGCGTAGGTAATGAAGCCAAAGAAGAATTAAAAGGTAAAGATTTCTGGTTTAAAACAGCACCGCTTAAAAATGATGTGCCGGTTCGTTTTTGGGTTACGGGCGATCAGGGTTATCCGAACCCCATTCAAAATGAAGTGCGTGATGCTGCGCTTGCCTGGTTAAAACAAAATCCACGTAGTGTTACAAATTCTCCTCTTCTTGATTTATGGCTAACAACCGGTGACAACGCGTATCGATCAGGCAGTAACGAACAGTTTCAAAAAGGCTTTTTTGAGCCTTATAAAATGATTTTACGTAATACTCCTGTGTGGCCTGCTTATGGTAACCATGATGCACGACGCTGGGTCTTTTTTGATATTTTTACTTTCCCCACAAAAGCTGAAAGTGGTGGCATCGCCTCGGGGAGTGAGCATTATTATTCGTTTGATTACGCCAATATTCATTTTGTGATGCTGGATACGCAAGACAGTGATCATGATGTTGATGGTGATATGTTAAACTGGCTTAAAAAAGATTTGCAAGCGAGCAAAC
>Ga0316207_10001454_pt1 | contig 28987 bp, 29 predicted proteins | sample 6weekpyrite_MG_FD_204943 | JGI IMG/M metagenome (GOLD analysis project Ga0316207, IMG submission 204943) | Microbial mat bacterial communities from mineral coupon in-situ incubated in ocean water Damariscotta River, Maine, United States -... | ecosystem: Environmental > Aquatic > Marine >...
GCAAGCACATCATTACCTGTAAAACCGAACACAAGGCGGTGCTGGATACCTGCCGCCAGCTGGAACGTGAAGGTTTTGAAGTGACCTACCTCGATCCGGAGTCCAATGGCCTGGTCGATCTGAACAAGCTCAAATCGGCGTTTCGTGATGACACCATTCTGGTGAGCATCATGCACGTGAATAACGAAATCGGCGTGATTCAGGACATCGAAGCGATAGGCGAGCTGTGCCGTGACAACAAAATTCTGTTCCATGTTGATGCCGCACAAAGTGCCGGCAAAGTCGACATTGATCTGGACAAGCTTAAAGTCGATTTAATGAGCTTCTCGGCCCATAAAGCCTATGGCCCTAAAGGCATCGGCGCGCTCTACGTACGTCGTAAACCCCGCGTACGCATCGAAGCGCAAATGCACGGTGGCGGCCACGAACGCGGCATGCGTTCCGGCACCCTGGCGACGCACCAGATCGCCGGCATGGGCGAAGCCTTCCGCATCGCCAAAGAAGAAATGCACGACGAAAATGCGCGCTTCCTGGCCCTGCGTAACCGCTTATACAACGGCCTGAAAGATATGGAAGAAGTGTATGTGAACGGCGACATGGATCACCGTATTGCCGGTAACCTCAACATCAGCTTCAACTTTGTAGAAGGTGAAAGCCTGATCATGGCCTTAAAAGACATCGCAGTGTCTTCCGGCTCGGCCTGCACCTCGGCCAGCCTCGAGCCCAGCTACGTATTACGTGCCCTGGGCCGTAGCGACGAACTGGCTCACAGCTCACTCCGCTTTACCGTGGGTCGTTACACCACCGAAGCAGAAATTGATTACACCATCGAGCTGGTGAAAAAGGCCGTAGCCAAACTGCGCGACCTGTCACCCCTGTGGGATATGTTTAAAGACGGCATAGATCTTAATTCAGTAGAGTGGGCCGCCCATTAGGCGGGTCCTGGTCTAGCTGCAAAAACCTCCGCCTAAGCGTCAGGCCGGGTTTACAAGTTAAAGAACAATAGCACTTAATACATGAGACAGACTCTAAGAATGAAGTGGTAAGAAACAAGAAAACTACGATCACATGACGCCTCACGGCGATCTGCGATAAAATTGACAAGTTAAGCCCGCCGATGGCGGAAGAACAATCAGGAGAAACATCATGGCATACAGCGAAAAAGTAATCGATCACTACGAAAATCCGCGTAACGTAGGTACGCTGGATAAAGATGCGGTCAACGTGGGTACCGGCATGGTAGGTGCACCGGCCTGTGGTGACGTGATGCGTTTACAGATCCAGGTGAGTGATGACGGCATTATCGAAAATGCGGTATTCAAAACCTATGGCTGTGGATCAGCGATTGCATCGAGTTCACTGGTAACCGAGTGGATGAAGGGCAAAACCCTGGAAGAAGCGAAAGCGATCAAGAACATGGACATTGCCGAAGAGTTGGCACTGCCTCCGGTGAAAGTACACTGCTCGGTACTGGCAGAAGATGCGATCAGTGCAGCGGTTGAAGATTACATCAAGAAGAAGGGTAGCTAATATGGCCGTTTCCATTACTGAACAGGGTGCAAAGCGCGTTAATGATTTTCTTGCCAATCGCGGTAAGGGCATAGGTGTGCGTCTGGGTGTAAAAACCACAGGGTGTTCAGGCATGGCTTATGTTATCGAATTTGTTGACGAAATGAATGAAGACGAAGATGTTACTTTTGAAAGTAATGGTGTGACGATCGTCGTTGACAAGAAAAGTCTTGTTTATATTGATGGTACAGAAATGGACTTTGTTAAAGAAGGCCTGAATGAGGGTTTTGCCTTTAAAAATCCAAATGAAAAAGACGCCTGCGGTTGCGGTGAAAGCTTTACTGTTTAACAGCTCTCTTTTTCTAAACGACTAGTTACCTGATATGACAGACTCTATTTTTTCGCAAAACTATTTCGAAATGTTCTCAATTGATGTCGCAACAGAGGTTGATTTGCAACAGTTGAATCAAAAGAACCGAGAGCTTCAACAGCAGGTTCATCCTGATCGTTTTGCAAATGGCACTGAAGCTGAAAAACGGGAAGCGATGCAAAAAACATCGCTGATCAATCAGGCATATAACACACTTAAAAATCCGGTATCAAGATTGCAGTATATGCTTGATTTAAACGGTGTGGATATGAATGCTGAAACTGATACCAGTATGGATGGTGCTTTTTTAATGGAGCAAATGGAGCTACGTGAAGTTATAGCTGATGTGCGCTCACAAGATGACCCATTAGCCACGCTGGAGCGAATTGCTTCTGAGCTTAAACAGAAAATGACTGCGTTAATTGCTGAATTTGATGGCGAGTTCAAGCAGGGTGCATTTGATCAGGGCCGTAACATTGTGCGTAAGCTTCAATTTATTAATAAGGCACAACACGAAGTAAATGAGCTGACAGAACAGCTCGAAGATGAAATTTTATAATGGCTTTATTACAGATATCAGAACCGGGGCAATCCACCAAGCCCCATGAGCATCGATTTGCTATTGGTATAGATTTAGGTACTACTAATTCACTGGTCGCCACTGTACGCAGCGGTAAAGCTGATACGCTGGCCGATGAACAGGGAGAACATATTCTTCCATCTATTGTGCAGTACACAGAAGATTCAATTGTCGTGGGTAAAGCGGCAAAAGCGAATCAGGTGTCAGATACGCAGAATACAATCTCCTCAGTTAAGCGACTGATGGGCCGAGGTATTAAAGATCTTAAAATTCTTGGCGATAGTCTGCCCTATGAATTTGCTGAAACAGATTCAGCCGTACCACGTATTAAAACAGTGGCGGGTGATAAAAGCGCAGTAGAAGTTTCGGCGGACATTCTTAAAGTGCTCAAGGCGCGTGGTGAACAAACCTTAGGTGATGAGCTGGAAGGTGCGGTGATTACAGTACCTGCCTATTTTGATGATGCACAACGCCAGGCGACTAAAGATGCAGCCACTTTAGCAGGTATCAATGTATTGCGCCTGCTCAACGAACCGACGGCGGCAGCAGTTGCCTATGGTCTGGACAGTGGCTCGGAAGGTATTGTTGCCGTGTACGACCTGGGTGGCGGTACATTCGATATTTCCATCATGCAGCTCAGGCAGGGTGTGTTTGAAGTGTTATCTACCGGTGGCGACAGTGCGCTGGGTGGTGATGACTTTGATCATGCAGTTGCCGAATGGATATTAAAAGAAGCGGCTGTTGATGCAAACGCACTTACACCTCAGGTGCGAAGACTGGTATTACGTGAAGCCTGTGCAGCAAAAGAAAATTTGAGTGAATCTGCAGAGTCGGAAATTTCTATTCAGCTGGATGATAATAATCGCTGGAATGGTATTTTAAGCAGAGATATTTTCAATTCCCTAATAGATCCATTGATCAAGAAAACATTAATGTCCTGCAAGCGCGCCTTGCGTGATGCAGAAGTTGAAAAAGACCAGGTGATGGATGTAGTGATGGTCGGTGGTTCAACTCGTACTTTACGCGTACGTGAACGGGTGGGTGAGTTTTTTGAAGCAACACCGAAAGTTGATATCGATCCTGATCGTGTCGTCGCAATTGGTGCGGCAATTCAGGCAAATGCACTGGCTGGCAATGACCCCGATGGTAACCTGCTGCTAATGGATGTATTGCCATTGTCGCTCGGTATTGAAACCATGGGTGGTCTGGCAGAAAAAATTATCCATCGTAATACACCGATTCCCGTTTCCCGTGCACAGGACTTCACTACTTATAAAGATGGTCAGACTGCAATGTCTATACATATCGTGCAGGGTGAACGCGAACTGGTTGATGACTGTCGTTCACTGGCACGATTTGAGTTACGTGGTTTTCCTCCACATGTTGCCGGTGCCGCGCGAATCAGAGTGAGTTTTCAGGTTGATGCAGATGGTCTGTTAAGTGTGTCTGCTCGCGAAGAAACGTCTGGCGTAGAAGCCAGTGTTGAAGTGAAACCGTCTTATGGATTACAGGATGCAGAAATTGAAGCGATGTTGAAAGCTTCAATGGAATTTGCGGGTAATGATAAAGATGCACGTAGTTTGCGTGAGCAACAGGTAGAGGCGGATCGGGTGCTCGAAGCGATTGATTCCGCGATGGCTGATGATGCGGATGAAATGCTCAATGAAAGTGAGAAAGCCCTGATTCTCAAAGCACGCAATGAACTTGAAGCAATGCGTCATCAGGCAACAGATGCGCAGCAGTTAAAAATATCCATGAAAAATCTGGAAAAAGTCAGTGAAGAATATGTCGCCAGGCGAATGAATGCCAGTGTGTTAAAAACCATGGCGGGTCATAAAGTTGAAGAATTTAACAAAGACGAGTGAATTGAAAATCAATTCACTCGTTAATTAAACATTTGAGAGAGCGAAATGCCGCAAATTATATTTTTACCCCACGAATCACTTTGCCCTGAAGGTGCTGTTATTGAGGCCAATTCAGGTGAAACCATTTGTGATGCTGCACTGCGCAATGATATCGAAATTGAGCATGCCTGTGAGAAATCCTGTGCCTGTACAACCTGTCATGTCTATGTCCGAGAGGGCGGTGATTCACTGAATGAAAATTCGGATGATGAAGACGATATGCTGGATAAGGCATGGGGCCTGGATCCCGACTCACGCCTCAGCTGTCAGACGGTCGTCTCTGATACAGACCTTGTAGTCGAATTGCCTAAATATACGATCAATATGGTGTCTGAGAACCACTAATTACGCACAATATAATGGGAGTTAAAACGATGAGCCTGAACTGGACAGATAGTTTAGATATAGCCATATCACTGGATGAGGCACATCCCGATGTAGATCCTCAATACGTTCGCTTTACCGATTTACACCAGTGGGTATGTGATCTGGATGACTTTGAGGGTGATCCGGAGGCTTCAAGCGAGAAGATTCTGGAAGCGATACAGATGAGCTGGATCGACGAGAAAGACTAGTCGGGATCAGTCATAATGCGGGCAGATCAGCCTGTATGCCGTGAAATTGCGAAAACGGGCTGCCGCTGCAGCCCGTTTTCTATTTAGCTGACTGAAAAATCAGTGGTTTTTAGCAAAAAACTCGACTAATAAACAACTTCCTCAGCCGAATAGTTTATAATCAGCCACTTATTTTTAACCCTATCCTGGATTTTTTGTAATGTCTCTAGAACGTACTATCTCTATTATCAAACCCGATGCAGTTGCTAAAAACGTCATTGGTGAAATTTACAGCATTTTTGAGCAGGCGGGTCTGCGTATTGTTGCGGCTAAAATGAAGCACCTGAGCCGTGCAGAAGCTGAAGGCTTTTATGCCGTTCACAAAGAACGTCCGTTCTTTAACGATCTGGTTTCATTCATGATTTCTGGCCCTGTGATGATACAGGTACTGGAAGGCGAAAATGCAATTGCAACAAACCGTGAAGTAATGGGTGCAACTAACCCTAAAGAAGCGGCGCCAGATACGATTCGTGGTAAGTTTGCTGAATCTATCGATGAAAATGCAGTACATGGTTCAGATGCGCCAGAAACAGCTAAAGTCGAAATCGAATACTTCTTTAGTGCTGAGGAACTTTGTGACCGCACCCGTTAATTTTCCTCACATTGAGAAAACGAACCTGCTGGGCTTAAACCGGCAGGATATGGAGGCCTTCTTCGCCGAACTCGGTGAGAAGGCCTTTCGTGCTTCTCAGGTCATCAAATGGATACATCAACTGGATGTGGTTGATTTTGATCAGATGACTAATCTGAGTAAGGCCCTGCGTGAGCAGCTTAAGGAAAAAGCCTGTATTAAGCCACTTAAGGTGGAAGTTGATCAGTTATCCAAAGATGGCACACGCAAATGGCTCATGTCACTGGATGACAATAATCGTATTGAAGCCGTTTTTATCCCGGAAGACGATCGCGGCACTCTATGTATTTCATCTCAGGTGGGCTGTGCATTGGACTGCAGCTTCTGCTCCACGGCGCGGCAGGGCTTTAGTCGAAACTTGACGGTAGCTGAAATAATCTCCCAGGTATGGCTGGCGAGCCATTTACTGGATGAAGAGAAAAAGCCGGGGCGTAAAATCACCAATATCGTTCTAATGGGTATGGGCGAACCACTGCTCAATTTTGAAAATGTCATGAAAGCCATCGATATCATGATGGATGATTTTGCCTACGGTATAAGCAAGCGCAGGGTTACCGTCAGTACAGCAGGTGTGGTGCCCGCGATGGATCGTCTTGCTGACCGACATGATGTGCAACTGGCTATTTCATTGCATGCGACGCGAGATGAGTTGCGAAATGATCTGGTGCCGATTAATAAAAAATATCCACTCGATCAACTGATTACAGCCTGTAAGGCTTTTATGGCGAAACGCTCTCCACGTTCACGCCTGACCATTGAATACGTCATGCTGGCCGGCGTTAATGATACAAAACAGGATGCTGAGCAATTAATAGACATTCTCGATGGCATCTCTGTGTTAATAAACCTTATTCCTTTTAACCCTTTTCCGAACTCTGGATACCAGACATCATCGAATAACGCAGTAAGGCGATTTCAGGATGTTCTCATGCAGGCAGGTTTAACGACTATAATCCGTAAAACACGCGGTGATGATATTGATGCAGCCTGTGGCCAGCTCGTTGGCATGGTTGAAGATAAAAGTCGACGTGAAAAGAAATTCATAAAACCCAGACTTGGAATGAGCTCATAATGATCATGAAATATGCTTTAGTTGCTGTGTTGATTACACTGCTTGGTGCCTGTGGTAGCAGTAATACCAAGCCAACTGAAAGTGAGCGTAAGGATAAGGAAGCTGCAGTTATTAACGTGCAGCTGGCATCAGGTTATATTCGACGTGGCGACCTTGAAATAGCCGAGAAAAAACTCTTAAAAGCGATAGAGCATGATTCTAAATATGTTCCTGCCTATACCACGATGGCTGTGCTAAAAAATATGCTGGGTGAAATTGAAGAAGCGGAAAAGTATTATGAGGATGCACAGGAGATGGATCCTCGAAACCCGGAGTTGCATAATAATTATGGTACATTTTTATGTAATCACGGCAAGCTTGAAGAGGCCTATGTGCAATTTGATAAGGCACTGAGAAACCAGTTTTATAGAACACCTGAAGCGGCACATGCAAATCTTGGCTACTGTTTGCTACGTGCTGAAAATCCAGATTTCAAACTGGCAGAGCAACACTTACGTGCGGCTTTAAAAACAAACCCGAATCACCTTAGTGCGTTACTGGCCATGGGTGAGCTAGGCGTTCAGTCAGAAAAATACCTGCTCGCCAGAGCATACATGCAACGATACCATGCCGTTGCCAGACCAACAGCACACAGTTTATGGTTGCAAATTCAGGCTGAGTACGCGCTTGGTGATAAAGCCTATTTTATAAAGCTGTCACAGACTTTACTTAAAGAGTTTCCTGAGTCACCTGAGGCTGTAAAAGTCATGGAGTTATCTTACAAATGACAGAAGTGAAAGAATCTTCAGAACATCAGGATGAAACAGAAAACACAGAGCTGAACAGGGATTTCGCCTTACCCTTAAGGCAGGCTCGTGAAAAAGCAGGCTTAACAGTCGAAGAGGTTGCCGAGCAACTCCTGCTGCCTGTCGATATTATCAAGTCGATAGAGAAATCTGATGTAGACGATCTACCATCGTCTACTTTTGTTATTGGTTATATCCGCAGTTATGCAAAAATTCTTGAACTTTCATCAGATGAAATTATCAATGCTTACACGGCACTTTCACCTGCCAGAAATAGTGTTATTACACCCAGTCCATTTGCGGAAGCTGAAACAGTAAAGCCACGTAAAAGTCGCTCTGTTTATATTATATTAATTGCAGTTCTTGCTTTGCTGGCCGCATGGATTTATATCAATAAGGTTGATAATTTATCCGATCAGTCAGCAACGGGTTCAACTAATCAGTTTTTTAATACAGCTTCTGAAACGGTAGAATCTGACGTAAAAAAAACTTCTGAATCAGGTGTTCCAGATGAGTTCAAATCAGGTAATCAGGAAAGCCCTGCTGATTCAAGTGAAACCGTTGTTACTCAAGATGATGGCGCGAAACCTGTAGTCGATGTAGAAGACACTACCTTACCTGCACTAAGTGACAGCCTGGGTGAAATGTCACGAATTAGTGACGAGTTGATTTTGACCGCCATTGGTGAGTCCTGGGCTGAAGTAATTGATGCTCAGGGGGATCGTCTCTTTTATCAGTTAATTAATGATGGCGAAGAGATTAAGCTTAATGGTCAGGCACCTTTTAATGTGTTCCTGGGCAATGCGCCACAGGTAAGAATAGAAGTTAATAATAAAATTGTTGAATTTGATCATTTAATATCCAGCAACACTAATGTTGCAAATATAACGATTAGCGCCCAATCCGAAGTAGCGCGTACCAGTAACAGATAATTTAATATGTCGAAAAAAATACAGAGTATCAGAGGAATGCATGACGTTCTTCCTGAGCAATCTCCATTATGGCAGTTCTTCGAAACTACAGTTAAATCATTGTTAGCCTCATATGCCTACAGTGAAATTCGCATGCCTGTTGTTGAGTCAACTGATCTATTCTGTCGTTCAATTGGTGAAGTAACAGATATTGTTGAAAAAGAAATGTATACATTCGAAGATCGCAATGGTGATAGTTTAACCTTGCGCCCCGAAGGTACAGCAAGCTGTGTGCGTTCATGCATTCAACATGGCCTGTTGCATAATCAGCAACAACGTTTGTGGTACATGGGACCAATGTTCCGACATGAGCGTCCGCAAAAAGGCCGATATCGACAGTTTCATCAGATAGGCGTTGAAACGTTTGGTATGGACTCGGCTGATATTGATGCAGAGCTGATTCTTATTTCAGCTCGTATGTGGCAACGCCTCGGCTTGAATAATATTCGTCTTGAGTTGAATACACTTGGTTCCTCAGCATCAAGACAGGCTTATCGTCAGGTGCTGGTTGAATATCTAGGCAAGTCCAGGGAAAAACTGGACGAAGATTCATTGCGCCGACTTGAATCCAATCCACTGAGAATACTGGATAGTAAAAATCCGGCGATGCAGGAGTTGATTGAAGCGGCTCCGAAGTTAATGGACTATCTTGATGAAGAATCAAAATTACATTTTACACAACTCACACAGATTCTTGATGCAGCAAATATAAAATACACTATCAATCCGCGACTGGTTAGAGGCCTGGATTATTATTGCAAAACAGTCTTTGAATGGGTTACAGATGAGCTGGGCGCGCAGGGTACCGTTTGTGCGGGTGGTCGTTATGATGGTCTGGTTGAACAGCTCGGTGGACGAGCAACAGCTGCTGCGGGTTTTGCGCTGGGTATAGAACGTCTACTGGCATTGCTTGAAGATGCAGGTAAAACAGTTGAGTCGCACCCCGATGTATTTGTTATTTTGCAGGGGGATGTTGCGCAAACGAAAGGTATGTCATTGATTGAAGTGATTCGAAATGAACTGCCTGAGCTGACTATTCAGACAAACTGTGGTGGCGGATCATTTAAAAGTCAGATGAAAAAAGCGGATAAATCAGAAGCCGGCATTGCATTATTGCTGGGTGAAGATGAAGTTCTCAATAATAAAATAACGATTAAATTTTTACGTGAACAAAAAGAACAGCAGACGATACCTCAAGGTGAAATTATTCGATTGCTCAAGGCATCTGTTTAATAAAATTAACTAGAAATATACTGGGTAGACATATGGATTACGAAACAGAAGAACAACAGTTAGAAGCCATAAAAAAATGGTGGAAAGATAATGCCAATATGATTATAGGTGGTATTGCGGTTGGTGTGTCAGGTATCTTTGGCTGGCAGTATTATCAGGATCAGAACATATTGCATGCTAACAATGCGAGTGTTATTTACGAACAGGTAATAGCTAACAGTCAGGGTACTGATGCGGTCAACGATCAGCTCATGCGTGCCAATACATTGCAGGCAGAATATTCCGACACACCCTATGCGGGGCTTGCTGCTTTGTTGCTGGCGAAACAGCAAATGGCATCTGGAGAGTTTGTTAAAGCACAGCAACAGCTGGAATGGGCTGTGGCCAATGCTTCTCAGGATAGTATTCAATACCTTGCTAAAATCAGGTTGGCCAAATTATTATTTAGTACACAACAGCTCGATCAGGCACTGGCTATCACCAGTGAAACTTATCCGCCAGGTTTTCAATCGATTGTCTTCGAGCTTAAAGGCGACATTCTGAAAACACAGGGCAAGTCATCCGAAGCAAGAACGGCCTATCAACAGGCACTCTCAGTTACAGAAACACCCAGTACCTGGCTTAGAGACAAGTTGAACGATACGGTTTCAATCAACACTTCATCAGACGCATAACTATTATGATGCAATTCATACGCAGTGGATTAATCCTGACACTCATATTGTTACTGACTGCCTGTGGTGATACAGATAATGCAGAGCCACCTGCAGAACTGGTTGATTTTGAATCATCACTTAAAGTTGACGAGTTATGGAGTGTTAACACCGGTGACGGAGTTGCGCAGCAATATTTAAAACTCTACCCACTGATCGTTGAAGATAGGATTGTCGTTGCTGACCGTGATGGTGATATAGCGGCTTACGATATAACTAATGGCGATACAATCTGGGATATAGATCTGGATATGCCATTAAGTGGTGGCGTTGGTGGAGATGTAGATCATCTAGTTGTTACCAGCCGTAATGGCCATGTGGTAATGCTGGATGCGCAGGGCAAATTACTGTGGAAAGTTGATGCTTCGTCAGAAGTTCTGATGCCAGCTCAAATAGCATCGGGTCTGGTCATTATTCGCTCTGTCGATGGCCGTATTTCTGCATTGAATGTTAAAGACGGTAAACAGCAGTGGACTTTCAAGCGTGATGTGCCTGCCCTGAGTTTACGCGGTAACAGTGTTCCAGTTATCAGGCAGGGTTATATTTTTTGCGGTCTGGATAATGGCCGTCTTGTCACGCTTGATCTGTTAACCGGTAAAACAATTTTCGATATTGCCATTGCAGCACCGAGCGGACGATCTGAACTTGAACGGCTGGTAGATATTGATGGTAATGCAGTTATTGTTGATGATACTTTGTATATGGCAAGCTACCAGGGACGCATTATTTCGCTTGATATACGACGCGGTCAGTTAAACTGGAGTCGTAAAATTTCAACCTACAGTGGTGTGGAAATCAGCGCGAAGACAGTTTTTACAGCAGACGATAATGATCACCTCTGGGCTTTTGATAGCTCAAATGGTGCTACTTTATGGAAGCAGGATAAATTATCGGCACGTAAAATTACTCGACCCGTTGCTATGGGAAATACAATACTGGTTGCCGACAGTTTAGGATATATACACTGGCTGTCGACTTTTGATGGGCGTTTTCTTGCTCGCATTGAAATGGATGACGCAGGAGTCATAGTTCCTCCTGTAGTGCACAATAACGTGGCTTATGTGCTTTCGCGTGATGGTGAGCTATCGGCGTATACTGTCACAGAGTAGCGCAGACTGAGCACTCATCACTTTACGTTTATCCATCACAGTCAAAAAATAATAATAGTTAAAGGATAACAATGAGTACAAGAAAAATAAGTGTATTTGAAATTTTGATATGGATACTGTTGCCTGTCATCATTCTACTTGCAGTAAGCCCTTATGTCGTTGGCTTCAAAATAAAATCGGAATATGCGCAAACAGTAAATAGATTTGCAGATTTACTACAGATGGATATGCAGATTGAAGAATATAATCAGGGGTTTTATTCATCAGATGCCGTGTTAAGTTTGAGTTTTCCAGATAGCCCTGAAAAACTGTATCTAAATGAAAAAATAATCCATGGTCCTGTTTCACTAGGGCTGCTTAATCAACACCAGCTGCCTTTTGTTGTTGCTGAAGTGAATGGCGAACTAGATGTAGAAAAGTCTGAAATTGATTTTCTAAACAAGCTATTCAGTGGCAAATCAGCTTTAATGTATCAGCACGTACTCGCATTTAATGGTGATATCAAAACACAACTATATTCACCCTCGATTCAATCCACGTTTGAAAATAGCCATGAACGGATAACGGTAACATCTTCAGGCGCGTTGTTGAATCATCTAATCAATGACGACGGGATTAAGGGCGACTTCAGCTTACCTTCGCTTAAGGTTAAATCGGATTCTACCCTAATGACTGTTGATGCCCTTGCGGTAAATTTCACAGCCAGAGAAGGTGATAATCAGCTAATGGTTGGGGATAGCGTGATTTCTGTTAATGCGCTGGAGATCGACTCTGAACTTGAGCAGTTCGCTTTAAAAAGCTTTGCCGCTCGTTCGGTTACATCTGACAATAATGAGCTGATTAACTCAGGCACTCAAATTAGTATTAGCGAAGTGCTGGCATCAAATCATAAGTTTGGCCCTTTAAAGTTTAATTTAAGCCTCAATGGATTGAATGCACAGAGCTTGCATCAGCTGCAATCGCTTCAACAACAACTTAATGAAAAACGATCACAGGGAATTCCTGAGGAGCAGTTAAATGCCATGTTAATGGGGCAGGTTATGATGATTGTTCCTGACCTGATTAAACAGGCTGAAATCAGAGTAAACCCATTTAGTATTAATAGTGAGCTTGGGCGACTTGAATCTGATATGAGTTTTAGTATTACGGGTATAGAGGCTAATACACCGGCTGATCCCGTATTGCTCATGCAAGCCATTAACTTTGACCTTAATCTATCTATAGATGAGCCATTGATTAAACAAATTATTAGCTGGAATATTCAGAATATGCAGTCAACGGGTGATGTTATTACGCCCTCATCACAGCTGGTGAGTGATAACCTGAATGAACTTGTGAAAGAAAAATGGCTGATTAAGAACGAAGAGATATACCTGAGTGAAATTAAGATGTCTCAGGGGCAGATGCTAGTCAATGGCAAAGCCATTGACCCTTTGCAACAGATTATCTCCAACACCTCTACTCAGTAGATTTAATTGTCGTTCAACACAGTTGTTTACGCTAGAATACGCATCCGGGGCCATTCGGCCCTCGGTGTGGTTCTCATTCGTTTTAATCTGGAATATCTATGCTGCCTGTAATTGCCCTCGTGGGCCGTCCAAATGTTGGTAAGTCGACCTTATTTAATGTGCTAACAAAAAGTCGTGATGCACTGGTTGCTGATTATCCGGGGCTCACTCGTGATCGTAAATACGGTCATGCCATGTTTCAGGATAAAACATATATTCTGATAGATACCGGTGGTCTGAGTGGGGAGTCGGAAGCGCTTGATGAGCAGATGGCCAAACAGACCTTACTGGCCATAGAAGAAGCGAATCTTGTTCTATTTCTGGTAGATGGGCGTGGCGGCCTTACTGCGGCAGACGAAGGTATTGCGCGACAACTGCGCAAAATGGATAAGGATATTCAGCTCGTTATCAATAAAACAGACGGTATTGATGCCGAGCAGGCGATGGCTGATTTCTCGACATTAGGCTTTGCTGAGGTGCACGCTATTGCCGCTGCGCATAAGCGAGGCGTTCCGCAACTGATTGATAACCTACTGACAGACTGGCCTGAATGGCAAGCAGATGAAAAAGACCATAAGGGCATCAAGGTCGCCATTGTTGGCAAACCTAATGTAGGCAAATCTACACTGGTTAATCGTATGCTTGGGGAAGACCGAGTGGTGGCCATGGATATGCCAGGTACGACTCGTGACAGCATTTACATTCCTTTTGAGCATAATGGCTGTGATTACACTCTAATTGATACGGCAGGTGTCCGCAGACAGCGTAAGGTTAAGGAAACAGTCGAAAAATTCAGTGTTATAAAAACCCTGCAGGCTGTGGATCAGTCGAATGTCACTATCATACTGATAGACGCACGAGAGGGTATAAGTGACCAGGATCTGCATCTGCTCGGCTATACCATCGACTCTGGCAGAGCGCTGATTATTGCCATCAATAAATGGGATGGTATGAGTGACTATGATAAAGACAGAGTAAAAGAAGACCTGCAAAGGCGTCTGAGTTTCGTCCAGTTTGCCGAGATCTATTTTATATCGGCTTTACATGGATCGGGCGTAGGGGTGCTCTATAAAGCGATTAATCGAGCCTATAGCTCAGCCACTAAAAACCTTTCGACCAATGAGCTGACGCGTATTCTGGAAACAGCAACACAGGCACATCAGCCGCCTACCGTAAGAGGGCGTCGCATAAAGCTGCGTTATGCTCATCAGGGCGGCATGAACCCACCCATCATCGTCGTACATGGCAACCAGACCGACTTAATACCCAAGTCGTATAGCCGTTATTTGATGAATCATTTTATCGAGGCGCTGGATTTGAGGGGCACGCCAATGCGACTGGAGTTTAAAACAGGTGCTAATCCTTATGCAGAGCGTGCCGTGAGTAAAAGCAGGAAGAAACAGCCAGGAAAAACACCGTACAAAAAAAGCATAAAGAAAAAAAACATCACCAGAAAAAGAGAGCATTCACGGCATAAATAACGTCTATTATTCGTATGTTTATCTATTTATATCAATAACATACTGTATTTTGTTAAATCTATTGAGGAACATTTACAGGCTTAACATCCAGACTATAAATATAAAATAATCATTAGTTATTTGACCAATTTGAGTTTATTAACTATATTCAGAATAATTCTAATAATTTCATCAATATACATAATCTTTTTAAGTACTAGTTTAGTATTTGACACATAACACATTATTAATGAGGCGATGCAATGAAAAAAGCTATAGTACCAGCTGCTCTGGTAGCTGCGCTTGGACTTTCTCAGCAGGTAAATGCAGTAGAGTTTGATGGATTCTTAACTGCCGGTCTGTCAGTGCATGATCAGGACGGATCTACCTATCTGGATACAATTACGGACGAAGTTCGCTTCGATAACGACTCAAAATTCGGTCTGCAGGTCACCGCAGATGTGTCAGAAAACATGCAGGCCGTCGCGCAGATACTGGCTGCGGGGTCGGATGAAAATTTTGATATGGATGTGGAATGGGCTTACCTGGACTGGCAGCTCACACAGAGCATTAGTTTACGTGGCGGTAAAGTTAAAGAGCCGGTGTTCCTTATCTCTGACTATATCGAAGTGGGCTATGCTTTTCCCTGGATTAGACCACCTCAGGAAGTGTATAAAAATAACCCAATCAATACGATCAATGGCCTGGAAGCACTGTTCCAGACGAATGTGAGTGGAATGTCACTGATATTCCAGCCTTATTTAGGTACTAATACGGAAGCCGTTCCCGGAACCAATGGCGCAGTACAGTTTGATGCGTCAAATTTCTACGGGGCATCATTCCAGATTGCATCACGTTCCTTTACTCTGCAGATGAGTTTTCTGCAAACTGATGTTGCCACGAGTGACCTGACTGGCGGTAGCTTATCCCAGTTTGTTGCACAGGGTGATGCGCAGTTAATCAGTACCGGTTTATCCTGGGATGTAAATAACTTCGTTGGTTACACCGAATATGTAACACGTGATATTTCATCGACACAAATGGAAGGTATTTTCCCGGATCAGGATGCATGGTATGTAACGCTGGGCTATCGCATGGGTAACTATCTGCCACATATTACGGTCGCAAATTCAGAAGCAACGCCAATTACAGGTGGTAATCCCGGGGTATCGCAGGATTCTATTACTTTAGGTCTGCGTTATGAAATCAATAACAGTGCAGCCTTTAAATTTGAAATACAATCCACTGAGCCAGATCTAGCGGTTGGCAGTGCAGGCCTGTTCTCAGCGGCAGGATTACCTGGTGACTTTAGCGCGGGTGATAGCGCGACTATGGTCAGTCTTGCTGTAGATGTCATTTTCTAATAACAAACAGATAATTAAAAATAAAAATTATTAAACTAAAAAGTGGCTCCTCATTTAGCATGAGGAGCTAGTTTGTTTATGAATAATTGATGTGGACGCTATGATATGAACTCTCTTAAAAAACTTTTATTCATTATTAGCCTGCTGTTACCAGCGACGTCTTATGCTGGAATACCCTTGCTGTTAACTGATGTGTCTGCAGGTGTATTTCGTTTTCAGATGTCATTGGCAGATCAGGGTAACCCGGAAGCACAATACCAGGTGGGTGAAATGTATGAGAAAGGCAAGGGGGTTCCGAAAGACTTGCAGAAAGCTCAATCATGGTTTGAAAAAGCCGCTGCGCAAGGCCATAAAAAAGCCGCGTATAAAATACTTTACAATGAAATTCAAACCAATGGATTAAATGACTACAGCAAGACACAGCTCGGTGTTCTCAGGCAGGAGTCGGCAAGCGGTAATGCAGATGCACAGTACTATTTAGGTAAAATGTACGCAGCCGGTGTAGGTGTGCCGAAGAGTCTGAACAATGCTTTAACCTGGCTAAACAAGGCCACTTTTAATGGAATACCTGAAGCAGAACATGAAGCGATTGCCGTAGAGGAAGAGCTTGCGCGCATTCGTGCAAATGAGGCGAAAAAGCGCGCGATGGCTCTTGAAGCGTCTAAACAGAAGAAAGCAGAAGAACAAAAATTAAAAGCTCAGAAACTTAAGGAAGCTGAAGACAAGCGTAAGGCTGAAGAAGCCAGGCTCGTTCGACAAAAAGAACTGGAGTTAAAAAGGACAGCTGAAGAAAGGCGTAGACTGGAAGCAGAACGTGCTGCTCTAGCAAGAGAAAAGGCGCAACTAGAACAGCAGCGTTCAAAGAGAGCAGCTGCTGCATCTACAGCAGCTAGCACTGAAGAAGTAGATGAGCCACCTAAGAACGAAAAATTTGAAACTGACCCCTGTAAGGGCCCACAGGCGAGATTTCTCTCAACCTGTCGATAAATACAACAAAGGCACCATATGGTGCCTTTGTTGTATTACACATACTGCAGTTTTTATTTCATGCATTATCTGCGATAATTTCATCAAACAATTATCAACCTAGATATGACTGCAAAAAAACGTCAACCCGCAAAAAAAACGAATCGCAGGCAAGTGCCCAAATCTGCACGTAGGCAGACACGTAATATATTCAGCAATAAATATTTATTATCCTTCGCAATAGTCAGTTTTCTAATCACGACACTTTATGTTGTGTATCTGGATATACTAATAACGGAAAAAATGTCAGGACGCATCTGGACATTTCCCTCGTCTGTTTATGCCCGTCCGCTTGAGCTTTATAAAAATAAGCCGATTTCACTGAGTGATATTGTGCATGAGCTGAAGTTGCTGAATTATTCTGCTACTCAGCAACGCCCTGCAAAACAGGGGCAATATCGTGTTTATAACAATGCCTATATCGAACTCGTTACACGAGATTTTATATTTAGCGATGGCTTACAGGCGTCACGTGGTTTACGCCTTACAGTAAGAAATAATCAGCTGACTTCAGTTGAAGATCTGAATACGAATCAACCTGTTGATGTTTTTCGTTTACAGCCCATGGTGGTTGCCGTTATATATCCTGAACAGAAAGAGGTTAGGCAACTGGTAAGGCTTGAAGATGTGCCTGATGATCTTATTCTTGCCTTGTTATCCGTTGAAGATCGACGCTTTTATAGTCATCTGGGGCTTGATCCTCGTTCTATTGCGCGTGCATTTATTGCAAATATAATGGCGGGTAAAACAGTACAGGGTGGCAGCACCTTAACGCAGCAACTGGTTAAAAATATTTTTTTAAGTTCAGAACGTAGTTTAGTTAGAAAACTTAATGAGGCGATTATGGCCTTGTTACTGGAGTTTCATTACGATAAAGCAACCATACTGGAAACCTATATTAATGAAGTTTATTTAGGACAAAATGGCGCGAGCCAGATACACGGATTTCAGCTAGCCAGTCAGTTTTATTTTGCAAAAGATCTTAACAGACTGAGTCGTGATCAAATGGCTCTTCTGGTGGGTCTGGTGAAAGGGCCTTCATGGTATGAGCCACGTAGACACCCTGATCGTGCAACAGAGCGTCGAAACCAGGTACTAGCATTAATGCTTGAAAAAAATGTAATTAACCAGTCACAATATACGAATTATTCAAGTAGACCACTCGGGCTTGCGAATAAACCCAGGCTTAGCAGTAATCGCTACCCTGCATTAATCGATCTTGTAAAGCGACAACTGCAACAGGATTATGATGAATCCGATTTAAAAACAGCAGGTTTAAAGATATTCACCAGTATTGATCCCGTTATTCAGGATAAATCTGAACACACTGTCAGCAAGGTTTTGCCCGGTTTAGAGAGGAGTCGTCCCCAGGCAGAAGATTTACAGGTGTCAGTCATCGTCGCTTCCAGCGAGCAGGGTGAAATTCAGGCACTGGTCTCTGATCGAGACCCCAAATTTTCCGGTTTTAATCGTTCAATTGACGCGGTCAGGCAGATTGGTTCTCTAATTAAGCCGGCGATCTATTTATCCGCATTGCAACAGCCAGAAAGGTATTCGCTGGCGACATTACTTAAAGATGAGCCACTGCATATTAAAACATCAACTGATAATATCTGGTCGCCTCAGAATTATGATAAAAAATATCGGGGTGATATAACCGTGTATGAGGCCCTAAAAGATTCACGTAATATTCCAACGGTAAGGCTTGGCCTGGATATTGGTTTATCAGATATATCAAAAAGCCTGCACAATTTGGGTGTGAGTCGAGATATTCCCACCTATCCATCTATGACACTGGGGGCATTTAATCTTTCACCCCTGGATGTGGCGAATATGTATCAGACATTTGCGGCAAAAGGGTTTCACAGTCCCTTACGAGTGATTCGTGAAGTGCTCGATAAATCGGATGTACCACTTAAGCGTTACCCGCTGGAGCAGAGCAAAACACTGGATGAAAAGCCGGTACATCTGGTTAACCATGTGCTGCATCAGGTGACTCAGTCTGGTACAGCTCAATCTGTGTCGAGTAGATTGCCTTATGCGCTCGCCGGTAAAACAGGCACAACCGATGACTTACGTGATAGCTGGTTCGCCGGATTTTCCGATGAACGTCTGGCTGTCGTCTGGATTGGTAGAGATGATAACCAGTCAACAGGGCTTACAGGCGCCTCAGGTGCCCTGCAGCTATGGATTGACCTTATGGCCAGTATGTCTATCAGTGACTTTTCACTAAAAGCCCCTGCGGGAATAGAGGAGGCGTGGATTGACATTAAAAGTGGCGGTATGACTAATAAAAATTGTCAGGGTGCGGTAAAATTACCCTTTATAGCAGGCTCCGTACCAACCGAGAAAGCAGAATGCGACACTGGCAGTATTTTCAATCAGATAAAACGACTCTTCAATTAACATTTATATTTTTATTAGGCGCAATCGTTTTACTGATTAATGGTTGTTCGTCACCTGTTAATATCATGGGTTCACCACAACAGCTTGAAAAGCAGAGCATATTGCCGGTTGAAGATAGTAAAGAACTCCCGGCGGTTATAAGAAACCTGATGGATCTGGCTGATAAACAGTATTTTGAATCCAGAGTGTCAGATGCAGTGGCTACATTAGAGCGAGCCATTCGCATCAAGCCACGTTACCCTGAAATCTGGTCACGTATGGCCTATATCTACGCCCAGCTTGGTCAGCCATCTCAGGCATCTCAGTATGCGCAACGATCCAACAGTTATATTAATAATAATCAGTTACTCAAACAGTTTAACGATGAACTGATTCAACCGTCACAAAGGTCATCATATTGAGCGATGCAGCTAGCCTTTTGGGCGATCAGGGTGTTTTTTCAGAATGTATTAAAGGGTTTAAGCCACGAGAAGGTCAGCAGGCGTTAAGTTCAACCATTCAGTCTGTTATTGAAAAAAGAAATGTTTTAATTGCTGAAGCAGGAACGGGTATAGGTAAAACCTTTGCCTACCTTGTGCCGGCGATTCTATCAAATAAAAAAGTTATTATTTCTACGGGTACACGTCACTTACAGGATCAGCTTTTTCATAGCGATATTCCGGTGGTGAAAAAAGCATTAAAGATTGATTTACCCTGCGCTTTATTAAAAGGCCGGGCTAACTATCTCTGCTTATATCGTTTGAGTATTGCTGACCAGCAGGCGTTTCTTACACGCGAGTCACAGGATTATCTGGCGCGACTAAAATCATGGTCAAAAATAACATCACAGGGTGATGTTGCTGAAATGTCTGAGATTTCAGAAGATGCACGAGTCTGGCCAATGGTGACTTCAACGACAGATAACTGTCTGGGTTCCGATTGCCCTGAATGGTCAAACTGTTTTGTCGTGAAAGCGCGTCGAGATGCGCAGGAAGCAGATATTGTCGTGGTTAATCACCATCTATTGCTTGCGGATATGGCAATAAAGGAAGAAGGTTTTGGTGAATTACTGCCCGCTGCGGACACGTTCATTATTGATGAGGCTCATCAGTTACCCGAAGTGGCATCACGTTTTTTTGGTAAGGGAATCAGCAGTCGGCAGTTGAATAATTTAATCGCCGACTGTATTGCTGAACAGGTAAAAGATGCACCGGATATGGTGCAGATTCGCAACGCATGTGATGAGCTTAAAACAGCCATTGCTCAATTCAGATTATCTCTCGGTGCAGATAACCAGCGTGAAGCCTGGAGCAAGATTGAAAATAAGCCGACGGTTAAAAAAGCCAGTGAATCACTACAGACTATTTTGCAGGAGTTAATGGAGCTGTTACATGTGGCTGCTGAACGTGGGCGTGGTCTGGAACAATGTTATGAACGTTGCGCACAACTGGTTAGCGGGTTTAAAAATTACGGATTATCTGATGCACAATCGGAAAGCATTTTCTGGTATGAAACATTTAGTAAAGGGTTTGTGCTTCACGCAACGCCATTAGATATTGCATCGTTATTCAAACAACAGCGCGATGCACTGCCAGGTAGCTGGATTTTTACGTCTGCAACACTCGAAGTGGGCCATGATTTCTCGCACTTCGCCGCAAGATTGGGGCTGGACGAATATCAGCAGGGTAACTGGAATAGTCCTTTTGATTATCAGCAACAATCCCTGTTATATCTGCCTGACGACCTGCCTGAGCCATCCAGTTATAACTACACCGAAAAACTGATTGAAAAAGCTATACCTGTGCTTACGGCCAGTAAAGGTCGTGCATTTATTCTGTTTACCAGTTACCGTGCATTAAATGAAGCGGCGCGCTTTCTTGAGCGTAAACTTGAATACCCAATTTTAATTCAGGGAAGTTTACCCAAACATCAGTTGCTACAAAAATTTCGCCAGCTTGGTAACGCCATTTTATTGGGCACCGGAAGTTTCTGGGAAGGTGTTGACGTGCGCGGTGAGGCATTATCCTGTGTCATTATTGATAAACTGCCTTTTGCATCTCCCGGCGATCCTGTAATGCAGGCAAGACTGGATGGTATTCGTCGGCTTGGAGGCAATCCGTTTATGGATTACCAGCTACCGCAGGCCGTTATTGCGCTTAAGCAGGGGGCGGGCCGATTGATTCGTGATATGAATGATTATGGCGTATTAATGATTGGTGATAATCGCCTGTCGACCAAACGTTATGGCGGAGTGTTTTTACAGAGCCTGCCAGATATGCCGGTCACCAAACGCCAGCAGGATGTCGATGCCTTTTATGCATCCTGGCATGAGTAAAAATAATGAATAACCAGAGTTGCTTCGTGTGAAAATATTATCGGTTGATACAGCCACAGAAGCCTGTTCTGCGGCACTCAATATTGACGGTGAAATACATTCAATTTTTGAGCTGGCACCACGGGTGCATACCAAACTGATTTTGTCGATGGTGCAAAACCTGATTGAACAGGCCGGTATTGAGATAGCCGATCTGGATGCCCTGGCATTTGGTCGTGGCCCGGGGTCATTTACAGGCGTGCGAATTGCTACAGGTGTTGTGCATGGTCTGGCGTTTGCGGCTGACTTGCCTGTGATTCCCATATCCACACTGGCTGCAATCGCGCAATCGACCTATACAGATCACAGCCACGCAAATGTTGTTGCTGGACTTGATGCCCGCATGGGCGGCATCTACTGGGGGTGTTATCAGCTTGCTGAAAATGGCCTTATGCAACTGTCAGGTGAAGAACATGTCAATTCACCTGGGGAAATTGATTTGCCTGAAGGTGAATGGTCTGCTGCCGGGACAGCCTGGGGTGTCTATGGAGCAGTGCTTGAGCAAAAGCTGCAAGGCAGATTACTCGGACGTTACCCAGACTACCTGCCACACGCAGCCAGTATGGCGCAGCTTGCCGCCTATGAATATCAACAGGGCAACTTACTGGATGCTGCAAAGGCACAGCCAGTTTATCTGCGAAACGATGTCGCCAAAAAGGCTGCAGGTTCAAAATAACCGCTTCATTCGGAGAATCATTCCGTGAGAATCATTCATAGATGAAAAGCCTGAGATAAGGTAGTATATCGCGCCTTTAGCAACCTTATTTCTCCCTGATACGATAGATTATTCAATGCTTGAAATTAACCCCATTCAAAACCAGATTGCCGACCTTGCAGCGCGACGTGATGCGCTCAGGGGGTATCTTTGACTTCGATGCTAAAAAAGAAGCGCTTGACGAAGTAAAGCGTGAGCTGGAACAGCCCGATGTCTGGAACGATCAGGAGCGTGCGCAGCAGTTAGGTCAGGATAGAGCGCGCCTCGAAGCCATCGTGCTGACCATAGAAACCTTGAATAGCGCTCTTGCTGATGCCGCAGAGCTGCTGGAAATGGCTTCTGAAGAAGATGATCAGGAAAGTGTTGACTCGGTCACGCAAGATCTTGCATCCATGGAAAAACAGATAGAAGAACTGGAATTTCGTCGTATGTTTTCTGGCGAAATGGACGCCGCCAACGCCTTTCTCGATATTCAGTCCGGTTCAGGCGGCACAGAAGCCCAGGACTGGGCTGAAATGATTCTACGTATGTATCTTCGCTGGGGTGAAGCTCACGGTTTTAAAACTGAATTAATTGAAGCCACTGCCGGTGACGTTGCAGGAATAAAAGGTGCTACGATTCGTTTCGAAGGCGAGTATGCCTACGGCTGGTTACGCACTGAAACCGGTGTGCATCGTCTGGTCAGGAAATCACCGTTCGATTCTGGCAATCGCCGGCATACCTCTTTCGCATCTGTGTTTGTCTCGCCCGAAGTCGATGATAATATCGATATTGAGATTAACCCTGCGGATTTACGAATCGATGTATACCGCGCATCTGGTGCCGGTGGACAGCACGTCAACAAAACTGAATCCGCAGTGCGTATCACGCATAACCCGACGGGCGTGGTGGTACAGTGCCAGAATGACCGCTCGCAGCATAAAAATAAAGATAGCGCGATGAAGCAGCTCAAGGCGAAACTGTATGAGCTTGAAATGCAAAAGCGCCGTGGGGATCAACAACAGATAGAAGATAATAAATCAGATATAGGCTGGGGCAGTCAAATTCGATCTTATGTACTCGACTCATCGCGTATAAAAGATTTGCGCACGAATGTAGAAACCGGTAACACTCAAGCTGTACTTGATGGCGGTATAGATATGTTTATTGAAGCCAGCCTGAAAAGCGGGCTTTAGCCACGATTAATTAAATAATGTGATAAATAAAAGTAAACCTGATGACTGAAGAACAAAACACACAGAATGTAAACGACGAAGCGATTGATGAAAATAAACTGATTGCGCAACGTCGAGAAAAGCTATCTGCCATGCGAGAGCAGGGCAATGCGTTTCCTAATGATTTTCGTCGTAACTCACTCGCCGAAGAATGTCACTTAAATTATGGTGATAAAACGGCAGAAGAACTAGAGCACCTAAATGTGAGTGTTTCTGTTGCCGGTCGTATGATGGCAAAACGTATTATGGGAAAAGCCAGTTTCACCCAGTTGCAGGATATGAGTGGACGTCTACAGTTGTTTTTACAACGTGATGCCTTACCAGAAGGAATTTACAATGACGGCTTTAAAAAGTGGGATGTCGGTGACATTATCGGTGCTGAGGGTATTCTGTTTAAAACAAAAACCGGCGAATTATCGGTTAAGGTTTCCAACATAAAATTACTCACTAAATCGTTGCGTCCCTTGCCTGAAAAGTTTCACGGCCTGTCAGATCAGGAAACACGCTATCGTCAACGCTATGTTGATCTGGTTATGAACCAGGAAGTACGACAGACATTCCAGTTACGCTCAAAAATTATTTCATACATCCGTCGTTTTTTTGAAGATCGAGGCTTTATGGATGTAGAAACCCCCATGTTACAGGCCATCCCGGGTGGCGCTACCGCAAGGCCATTTGAAACACACCATAATGCTCTCGATATGCCGATGTTTATGCGCATAGCACCAGAGCTTTATTTGAAGCGTCTGGTTGTGGGGGGGTTCGAGAAAGTCTTTGAAATTAATCGTAACTTCCGTAATGAAGGTGTATCAACACGGCATAACCCCGAATTTACCATGCTCGAATTTTACCAGTCGTATGCTGATTATAATGACCTTATGGATATTACCGAGGCGCTTTTACATGGGCTGGCCAAAGATGTAGTAGGTAATAGCCTGATAGACTATCAGGGTGATACGTATGACTTCGGAAGCAGGTTTGCACGTCTATCTGTTTTTGACTCAATTTTACAGTTTAATCCAGAGTTAAAAGCCTCAGATATCGCTAATCTGCAGGCCGCAAGACAGGTAGCAGAGAAGCTGGGGATTCCGCTTAAGGATTCATACGGATTAGGAAAGGTGCAAATTGAAATATTTGAAAAAACAGTTGAGCATCGTTTAATGAATCCGACTTTCATTACAGAGTATCCAACCGAAGTTTCACCGCTGGCACGTCGCAGCGATGAAAACGACTTTATCACGGAGCGTTTTGAATTTTTTGTCGGTGGGCGTGAAATTGCGAATGGTTTTTCCGAGCTAAATGATGCAGAAGATCAGGCTGAACGATTTAAGCAGCAGGTCGCTGAAAAAGATGCAGGTGATGATGAAGCAATGCATTACGATGCTGACTATATTCGTGCACTTGAACACGGTTTGCCACCAACAGCCGGTGAAGGTATCGGTATTGATCGTCTGGTGATGTTATTAACTGATTCACCTTCAATACGCGATGTCATCCTGTTCCCGCATATGCGCACAGAAGCCTGATTGATGACTGAGCTGTGGAAGAATTTGAATTAATTAGAAAATTCTTCGAATCATCGACCTTACAGCGAGATGATGTTGTACTTGGTATCGGTGATGACTGCGCATTGCTTTCACCACCGCCAGCTAAACAACTGGCAATCAGCACAGACACCCTGGTATCGGGTGTGCATTTTCCTGAAACCACATCGGCTTATAATATTGGCTACAAGTCACTCGCGGTTAACCTGAGTGATCTCGCTGCAATGGGGGCAGAACCTGCCTGGGTCAGCCTGGCGATGACACTACCTAAATCAAATTCAGCCTGGATAGAGCAATTTATGCAAGGCTTTAATGCACTTGCCTGTTTATATCCCTTAAGCCTGATTGGTGGTGATACCACAAGCGGTGCGTTGAGTGTTACAGTGAGTATTATTGGTTTTGTTGATGCTAGTACGGCACTGAAACGGAGTAATGCCAGGCCCGGTGATGCTATCTTTGTGACAGGTAACATTGGCGATGCACGACTGGGTTTAGAATCTTATCTAAATCAACTGCAAATGGGGCAGTCGCAAATGGACTATTTTAGAAATTCACTCGATCGACCAGAACCACAGATTCAGGCTGGTCTGATTCTATCTCGTTATAAACACGTGGCAGCCATTGATCTATCAGATGGTTTACTGGCTGATTTACAGCATATCTGTGATGCCAGTGGTGTGGGTGCTACGTTGCGTCTACAGAACCTTCCTTTATCGAACGAATTACGTGATTTTTATACAGATGCTATTAACTGGCCTCTCTTGCTTAATGCGGGTGATGATTACCAGTTATGTTTTACCTGTTCATTAGACGATAGTCTTTCTATTAAGAAAGAATTTAAACACAACAATATAAAAATGACGCAAATCGGTGAAATAACATCAGCCACAAGCATCAGCTGTTACCAACATGACATAGAAATTAATACCGAACATTTTTCTGGCTATACACACTTTTCCGATGAAAAATAATATTAAAATTCCAGTTTCTTACCTTAGCAATCCATTGCATTTGATTTCGCTTGGTTTCGGTAGTGGCTTAATGCCAAAAGCACCGGGTACCTTTGGAACCCTTGTTGCCATCCCGGTATTTATTCTATTGAGTCAATTCAATATCTGGCTATATTGTGCTTTAACCCTGCTGATAACCGTTGCGGGTATCTATTTATGTAGTTACACAAGTAAGGCTCTAGGTGTGCATGATCATTCAGGCATTGTAGTTGATGAAATCGCCGGCTATCTTATTACCATGATTGCAGTGCCCGCTGACGTCTACTGGATACTACTGGGTTTTATTCTATTTAGAATATTCGATATATTAAAACCCTGGCCAATTTCCTGGATAGATAAAAATCTACAGGGCGGTTTCGGCATTATGTTTGATGATGTAATTGCCGGCGTTTTCTCACTGATCTGTCTGCAGATTATTATGTACCTGATATGAAATATCTAATCTTATGCGCATCCTTTCTTTATTTTTCTATTGCTAATGCTTTTGAAAGTCTTGAAGTGCAGGCGCTGATGCCCGGGCTGGTTGTACTTAAGGTCGATAATCAACGAGTCACATTGAAGCAGGGGAGTCCAGCAATACAGGGTATTCGACTTGTTTCATCTGATACGGTGTCTGCACAAATAGAAATTAACGGAGAAGTTAAAAGCTATAGCATGGGTACAACGGTTAGTACCGATTTTAGTCAACGTGAGCGTATTCATGAACAAATCATCGCAGATAACGGCGGAATGTTTCGTGCGCATGGCAGCATCAATGGGCAGTCAGTCAGATTTCTGGTTGATACGGGCGCAACCAGTGTGGCAATGAGTGCGACTGATGCGAGACGACTTGGCATACAGTATCGTTTGCATGGCGAGCGTATAAGGACTCATACTGCTTCAGGTGTTGCGAATGCCTGGTCTATTACGCTTGATTCAGTTCGTCTGGGACAATTGCTGGAAAAAAATGTAAAGGGTGTGGTGGTTGAAGGAAATTACCCTTATAACGTTTTACTTGGAATGACTTTTCTAAGCCGCATGAAAGTTGAGAAAGAAGGCAGAAAACTGGTGATTAGTAAAAAACAGTAGCGACTATTCATTTTCTGTCTGTTGTGTGGTCATTACCCTGTGTTGTATTTCGTGTCGGGTTTTAATTCCATTGTATAAGCCAGTGTAGATTATATTGGCTGTCGATATCATCGGAATAGCGATAACCATTCCGATAAAGCCAAACAGATTACCAAATACAATAATACCAACTATTACAATAAGCGGATGCAGGTTTACCGAGTTTGCGATGACTGATGGAATAACAATCAGGTTGTCGATGATCTGTGCAATTAAAATAACACCGATTGCAGCACCAATCAGCCAGAGCTCAATAGGGACTTTTCCCAGTGCGAGTAACACCGGCAGTATCATTGCCAGCAATGGCCCAATATAAGGTATTAAATTTAAGATACCTGCAATAATGCCGAGTAAAAAAGGCGAATCCAGACCAATAAGATAAAAGCCAAAGCTGGTAATTACACAGATAATACCCGACTGAATCATAATGCCGCGTATATATTCCTGTAGCTGATGTGCGACTCGATGATAGATTAGCCAGCCCATCTCAAAACTTGAATTAGGTAATTTATCCAGCATGTAATTTCTAAAGCTTCGGTAATCCCTAACCAGAAAAAAAGTAAAAATAGGGACGATGATGACCAGTGCAGAAAAACTGATAATAAGATTTGAGCCCTGAATCAATGCTGTCTTTCCCCAGTCATTTGCCTGAGCAAATATCTGTTGGGTTATACCTTCATTTGCATTGTGAAGTTTGAATGACTCAAGTAAATTCTGGCTAAAGTTATCGCTCATTGAGGTGATGCTTTGCCAAACCTGCGGCAGTTGAGTTTGCAGAGCAGTAAGCTGGCCTGACAGCTGTGGCAGAATGGCATAAATCAGTAGTGCAGCTAATGTCAGTAGTATCAGAAGGACGCTTAATGATGCTGTGTTACGCGTGAAACCCTGCCTTTCCAGGATCTCTGATATGGGTTCAAGCAGTGCATACAGCGCAAATGACAGAATGATAGGTACAAGTAGTGGTGCAAGCAACACACCAAGCAAAAGAATGCTTAGAAAAATCCCACTGAAGATTAGAATAGTTCGCCCCAGCGGGTGGTTGAAAATGGCCTGCATCATCAGCTGTTCTGCAGCGAGAGTAAAATATTGGTATGTCTGAGTCGAGCGGCGATGACAGTCGCAATATTCAACATAAACTGTGCGCCACTTTTGGGCGAGCGTTTAACCCATTCATCCAGGTCTGATCGTAAGAAAAAAATAATGTCTGAGCTTTCAATTGCAATCGCATCTGCTGTTCGTGGCTCATCCATAATCAACGCAACTTCACCAAAAAAATCCCCCGCTTTCAGCTCGGCGAGTAATTTATCATTCGCTTTTATTTCGACACTGCCACTGCGAATGAGTACAACACTTGCACCAATTTCCCCACTCGTGAATATTTTTTCATTCGTAGAGTAATGCCTCGGATGCATGATTTTCACCAGCTCACGGCATTCTTTACGAGGAATTTTTTCGAATAAGGGTGTATTCATCCACATCTCGGTGACTTCAGAGATGCGGTCTGCCCGGGGGCGAAACAGATTTTGCCAGAGTGGGTGCTCAGTATTCATAGGGTGCAGGCGTTATTATTATTTTATTGAGTGTAGCAGCTTATACACAAGCTGTTAGAGTACGGGCTGCCCCTGAGCTTTTAACAGGCGACATAGAGCGATCAAGGGGAGCCCGATCAGGCTATTGGGATCATCACCGCGCATATGCTCAAACAGGCTAATGCCAAGGGCTTCAGATTTAAAACTGCCTGCGCAGTTGTAAGGTTCTTCTTTTCTTAGATAGGCTTCAATTTCTTCAT
>Ga0316207_10001455_pt1 | contig 28970 bp, 22 predicted proteins | sample 6weekpyrite_MG_FD_204943 | JGI IMG/M metagenome (GOLD analysis project Ga0316207, IMG submission 204943) | Microbial mat bacterial communities from mineral coupon in-situ incubated in ocean water Damariscotta River, Maine, United States -... | ecosystem: Environmental > Aquatic > Marine >...
GTGCGAATATTTATTCTTTGCAGCATAGACCTGCCCTCGATACTATACAAAACTGATTTACTTAAGATTTAATGTTCAATAATGCCATTAAAATACTAAAATATAAAGAAAAAAGGATACTCAAGCTTTAAGCATTGACACCCAATGAGTCGGCAACTTACTTAATGCCTTTAATATGTCTCATTCCCGGCCTTACCGGCCATCGTTCAAGATATAATGTACTCCATCACATTTAGTTATTATTATTTGCCGGGAATTTTACCAATTAATTAAATTTTTACACCTGCTAATAGTCTTTTTTGATAAAAATTTACACGAATATTATTTATTAAACATAAAATCAATAACTTACATTATATTCCTTATTTTTTTGCATGAAAAATATTAGATATTCATCATTTCTAGGAGAATGAGCCGGTGTATAGCATTGTATCTGTCGGTATACTTTACAAAAAATATATTTTTTTTTACGAAAATATTATTATATTGTTTAATTTCATATAGTTAACATAGTTGGCACACTACCTGCATCACTACTATCAAAATTAAGATTTTTTAATTTATAACTTATCAGTCTAACTATATTTTAGGGGACACTAAAAATGAAAAAAGTAATTGCAATCTTTGCTGCAATGATCCTATCAACGGCAGTAAGTGCCAACCAGTTGGTAGGTTCAATCCAGTTCAGTGAAACAGTAGGTGGTGTTGCCTCTATTGACGCTGCTGCCCAGACAGTTAACTTCCTGCCTGCTTCACCAGCTGACAACTTCACAGTAACGACTGCTACTGGCATGCTTGCCGGCCTGGCTGGTTCACTGGGTACAATCCTCGACATCAACGGCACTGGCCCTGTTGCAGGTTTGATCACTGCTGGTGGCTTCACTTTCGATATCGATGCAGTCAGCTATGGTTCAGTAGTAATTGGTCCAGGCAGCTCAATCGACTTCGCATCCGGTAATGGTACTGCAACATTCGTTGATTCACTTGGTAACGTAAGTTCAGCTGGTGCTTTCTGGAGCATGTCTACACAGACTATCGCTGGTAATACTTACACCTCATGGTCTGCTTCTGTACCTGAGCCTGCTACACTGGCTATCTTCGGTATCGGTCTGCTAGGTCTGGGTCTGGCACGTCGACGTAAAGCCTAAGACTTTACAGTCCAACAGCTTTAAAAGAGCCCCTCTTCAGGGGCTCTTTTTTTGCGCTTGATTTTATACGCATTAAAACCGGATAATAACGTTTTACCTTGATCGCGACCTGCAATGAAAATAATAATCAGCCTGGATTACGAACTGTTCTTTGGACAGAAGATTGGCACTCCTGAAAACTGCCTGATCCGACCGGTAACAGAACTGCTAAAAGTCCTCGATAAATACAACATCAAACTGTCTCTGTTTGTCGATGTTGGTTACCTGCTTTGTCTGAAACGCCACTTTAAACAGTACCCTGCCTTGCAGTCTGAATATGATACCGTCTGCAACCACCTGAAAGAGCTCGACCAGCAAGGGCATGACATACAATTACATATCCACCCTCACTGGGAAGATACCATTTATGACGGCAAAAACTGGCAATTCGATTTTAGCCGTTATCGCCTGCATGATTTCAGCTCAACTGAAATTAACAGGATTGTTGCTGAATACAAGCAGGAACTGGAACAACTAACAAGTAAACCGGTGTTTGCATTCCGGGCAGGGGGATGGTGTATTCAGCCCTTTGAGCAGATTGCCGGTGCCTTGTATGAGCACGGCATATGGCTGGACAGCACAGCCTATAACAATGGCCTGTCTACCGAGCCCAAACGCTGGTTTGATTTCAGCAACATGCCAACTGATATTATGTGGCGATTTGACAACGACCTGCTTATCAGGAAAGAAAACGGTCGATTTCTGGAAGTGCCTATATCAGCTGTCAAGGTAAGCCCATTATTTTTCTGGAAATTTTTGTTTTCCAAGATACTCAAGCAACGGCACCACAGATCATATGGTGATGGTATACCCTTACGCTGGACTAAATCACAGTACCTCAAGATGTTGACAAGCTTCAGCTATAGTGTTGCCAGTATTGACGGCAAAAAAGCCGACCTGGTATTTCCTGCATACCGGCAATTGAAACAGTCACAACCCGATGGTGTATTTAATCTTATAGGCCACCCGAAAGCCTTGTCCCCCTACTCCATAAAAAAACTGCAGCAGTTTTTATCTGAACATCGGTTTGAATCGACCACGTTTCAAGATTATAAAAACGAAGCCTAGAAATTTTATCTTTTAAAGTTTTTCAAGCAATGCCTTGGCCTCGGACTTTTCCGGAAAACGTCTTTTCTCCCGGAGAATTTTATCCAGTATCGAACGAGCCCTGTCTTTTTCGCCAGTTTTTTCCAACACCACAGCCAGGTGAAATTGAATTGAAGGATTAGCCAATGCCTTGGCCGCACCCTTGATTAGCGGCAAGGCATTTTCAATATCACCATTCTTGAAATAAACCCAACCAAGTGTATCCTGTACTGCGGGGTGTTGTTTACCAATCGCATAGGCTCTTTTCGCATAATCCAGGGCTTTTTGTGGTGATCGATCCAGGTAAACCAGTGCAATATTATTAAGTGCTCCAAGATGATCAGCCTGTCTGGAAAGAATCTCTTTGTATTTGGCAATAGCTTTATCTGTCTTACCCTTGTTTGTGTATACATTTGCCAAATCCAGTATGGTGACGTAATCATCCGGATGCTTTTTTATCCAGTCTTCAAGCAAGGCAACAGCTTGCTTGTGTTTTTTGTCTAACTCATAGGCATTATATAGCCGCAAGAGTACAGGTTTTACGGACTGACGATCCAGTGCATTCCGGTAACTTTGCTGGGCCTCTTTATATTCTTTCTTTTTCATATATATATCACCTGAAAGAATATAGCCTACACTCGAGGCACTGTTATCAACCTGTATCTGTTTTGCAATTTTAAGTGCCTGGCTGATATTGCCTTTCTGCAATTCAAGAGCACCTACTGCACTCTGGTTTAACATTGAATTAGGCTTCAGGGCCATCGCTTTTTGAAGTGTTTTATTTGCCTTGCCATACAATTTCATTTTTGATTGCAGGTCTGCCAGTTCAATATAGGCACCATGCAGTTTAGGAAATTTATCGATGAGAGCAAGTAAAACTTCCTCTGCCTGTTTTTTATCCTGATTAGCCTTGTATGCCCGGGCAAGCAATATCAGTAACTGTTGATTATCTGCATGGTATTGCCTTGTCTCAGAGAGAATCAATATTGCCTTGGAAATTCGATTGTTCTTGATGTAATGCTGACTTAATAGAATTGATGGTAATAATGCCTGTTTATTTTTTTCATGTGCCGTTTTTACCCAATAAACCGCTTGTTTTGTTTTACCTTGTTTCTCTGCTATTTGTGCAAGACCGATATGGGCCATCTCATTGGCTGGCTCCTTTAGCAAGATCTGATCAAACATGTTTTGCGCATCCCGCAGATTTCCATCCTCAATTTCCATCCTTGCCAAGTATGTCTGTGCAGGTATAAAACCATCACTCACTTGCTGGCTGGCTTTCGAGAAATATTTCCTTGCCTGGTAACGCTTACCTGCATATAGTTCTACAACGCCGGCACTGGTCAATATCCTGGCATCATTTGGGTCCTGTTGCAGCATGTCGGCAGCCTGACTACGCGCCTGTTTATATTGACCATTACGTATGTAGGCCTCCAGAAGCAAAAAAGCCGCCTTTTCCTGCTCGTTTGAACTAAGCTCTTTTAGTGATTCTATAGCCAGGTTATATTCACCATGTTTAATATAGGCTGCAGCCAAAGCTTTTCTTATCTGACTGTCTTCCGGTTTCTGCTTGCTGACTCTCCTGAGCGTTTCAATTGCCGTTTTCCCATCGCCCGCCGACAAAGACAGATGCCCCATCAGTGATAACAACTCAATATCCTGCTGACTATCTTCAATGCCACTCAGAACACTTAGCGCTTCTTTTTTCCTGTTCAGTTTTATCCTGGTAGATGCCAGCAGCTTTCGCGCCTGTACATGAGTAGGCACTTCATTAACGAAACGAGACAAGTCGTTATTTGCCTGTTCATAACTCCCCTGTGAAAAATGAATAGCTCCCTTGAGTAAAAACGGGGGAGAATATCCAGGAAGAGCCTCAACGACCTTGTACAACTTCTCTAGAGATGTATCAAGGTTGTTGTTCATATAGTCATACACTGCAAGCGTATAAACTGCGATGGGATTTTGAGGATATAACCTTAGCGCTATATGAATATGTTTTTTTGCAGCATCCAGCTTTTTCTCTTGCAGCAAGGCGATGATCAATGTAATACGTGCATTGAACGAATCGGCTCCATAACTATTCTGACCATAAAATGCCATTGCCTTCTCAAATGATTCGATTGCCTTGCCTCGGTTACCCTGGCGCTCGAAAACCACACCCTGAATGTACCAGGCAGTCGCATTTTTCTTCTCATCTTCGAGCAAAGCTATTGCGGTCGAAAGCGCCTTGTCCAGATCATTTCTTAACAGGTATAATTTTGACAACTCCAGACGCAAATCAGAGTTATCCGGTTGCACCTTCAGGCCACTCATGAATTCTGACAAGGCAGTATCCAGTTCCTTTAAACCAATATATGCCTGCCCCTTGAGTAAGGATATGGTTGCCTGTTTTCCCTTGTCCGTTTCCTTGCTGCCTGCAAACTGGTCCAGCACTTTCTGGAATTGTTTCTGGTTCAACCAGGCCCTTGGAATTCGAAAAAAAGTTTCCTCCTTGCTTCCACCGTATTGCTCATATCGCTTGAATTCTTTTTCAGCATTATGGCCTTCAGCTACATCCAGATACACGTCGCCCAGTAATAAACGAGCCTGCGCATTTTCAGGCGAACTCTTAAGCACATTTTTTAATTCAATGATGGCCTTGCGAAAATCTTTATTCTGGAAATAGACCTGTGCATTATTAATCCTCTCCTGTTCCCCGGGACCTTTACTACAGGATATTAAAACGACTGACACAAGCGCCAGAAGTAGTGATCTAATTGTGATGGAGGCCATTTTTATCATTCTCGCTTTCAGATTCCAGGATTTACTTGACTGCTTTATTTGTTTTTCTGATTCATTATTTCAGGTATTAAGTGCTTTGCAAATTCGGACATTTCCATCCTCACTTCTTCCTCTGATGTATTAATATCCATGCTAGTAATATAGACAGATATTTCAGGAGAACCATGGAGTATCCCTAATAAGTTATTGATTTTGGCATATTTACCGTCTGCAAAAAATTGATTATTGGTAAAATACCACATCCAGACCATTTTTCTCTTGCCACGGCGCGATTTAAGGATACTCTCCTTTACCGTCATGCCTGATTGCGTGCTACTGGGCAGCACTTGTTTTTGTTCAGATGACTCTTCGAACCATGTTTTTTTATCATACAGTCTATTCAGAAAATAGACAGCCTCACGGCCCTGCTCCTGGAATACGTAATGTATTATATCCAGTCTGAGCATCTGTGGTCCTTTTTCATACAGGGCTGTAAATTGACCATTCCCTTGCTGAAATTCGTATTGCCAGTCGTCATAATTTGCATTCTGCTTGTTACTCCATCCATCCAAAACGTCAACCATCGAGACATCAATGATCTTGTCACGATATGACTCTAGCGAATAGAGTTTTGCCAATACTGGCGGCATGATTGTTATTAATATCAGCATTAATATATAAACAAAATGACTCGTCCTGATCTCGCTCGCACCAGTTGAATAGCCCCCTGTCCTGACCTCCTTGGCCTGCACTGGTACAAAGCGGTTAGAAACCGTGAGGAAAACTCCAATAAAAATGGCAAAAATCAACCAGCCCAGCCATAAATGATCATCGATCAACGGGCTTTGCATATTGGTATTGTCTCCTACCAGTATCACAATATAGATACGCCCCACATTGGCGAGAAAGACAGTGGCAACTTCCAGTGACATAAAAATCAGGGCGGTTGCAAACTTCATTTTGGCCATGTAGACGTAGAGCAGCCCGATCGAAGCCCCTGCCAACTGGTAACGCAAGCCACTACAACCCTCGACCACTTCGAACGTTCCTGATGTAATCAGTATCTGGAAACCTTCTCTTACTGAATGTACACCGGATAATTGCACAAGATAGGCAGAAAATACCGCAGTCAGGTATTGCAGTAGCGAGATCACCGGATCCCAGATCGGTACTGTCAGTGAAAACAGCAGGATCGGAAACAAAAACGGCCTTGCCCGTCTGAAACCCAGTATAGAGAATACCAGTGCAACCAGTATCGCGAGGAACGCCAGGTGCTCGACGAACTGTACAAACACCATGTGCGCAGCCAGCCAGAGCAGACCCGCGCCGACCAGGCACAATATAAAAAAGAAATGGTAGCCTGTTTTGATTTCTTGCCTGTTTTCCTTCCACCTCTCAACAAACAGATACAGTGCGATCGGGGCGAGTAACAAACCATGTGAATAGGCAGAAGCGTCTTCCCACCATACTGTAAACATGTCAGCCAGCGTCACATAATAGGCACTGACAATGACAATCAGAGCAAATAAAAACAGCTTGGCAGGTGAAAGCTTCAGGGTTTTATTTTGCACGAACTTAAACCGTTTATTTCAGGTTATATTTATTGATCAGGTCGTATAAAGTTGGCCGGCTAACTCCCAGCAACTCGGCGGCCTTGGAGACATTATCATCGACATATCCCATCGCCCGTACAATAGCGCGCGCCTCAACATGCTCCCGCACTTCTCTTAAATTCAGTGGCATGTGATCTTCTGCGGCGGAATCCAACTGAAGTTCTTCGGCGGTAATATTGGCACTTTCTGCCATGATGACAGCGCGCTTGACCTTGTTTTCCATTTCCCTGACATTGCCTGGCCATCGGTAACTCTCAATGGCCTGTAAAGCGTCTTTGGCATAGCCCTTGGCGATGCTCTTGTTTTGTTCAAGGTATTTGGCAAGAAAGGCTTTTGCCAACAGGATGGCATCGCCACTTCTGTCCCTGAGTGGAGGGATATTTACAATAATTTCGCTAACACGATAATACAGATCTTCCCTGAATTGTTTTTCAGCAATCATTGTTTCAAGGTCCTGATGGGTTGCACAGATAACGCGTACATCCAGGGAAATTTCTTTTCGACCACCAATCCGTTCGATGACCCTTTCTTGCAGGAAGCGCAAGAACTTGGCCTGCAGTGACATAGGCAGATCACCTATTTCATCCAGAAACAGGGTGCCACCATTTGCAACCTCCAGTTTACCCAGGGTCTGCTTGTGTGCACCCGTAAATGCCCCTTTCTCGTATCCAAACAACTCGCTCTCGAGTAATGTTTCCGGAATGGCTGCACAATTGATAGCAACAAACTTTTCATCTTTCCTGGGGCTTAATTCGTGTATGGCCTTGGCCAGTACCTCCTTGCCCGTACCACTTTCCCCCAGCAACAGACAGGTAGCATCTGTTGGCGCCACTTTTTCTATCAGTCGACACACCTTCAACATCTCGGGACTACTGGCAACCACACCATCCAGGGGTCCTTGTGTCTGCTTGTTAGCAAGGGTCTTGTTCTCATTCTCCAGTTCACAAAGCTGGTAGGCGCGGTCGATTATTATTTTCAGTACATCTGAATCAATGGGTTTTTGGTAAAAGTCATACGCACCCAGGCTAATCGCCTTGAGGGCATTTTCCCTGTCGTCGTTTCCGGTCACGACGATGACCTTTGTCTCAGGGGATAATTGATGAATCTCTTCCAGCGTGGCAAACCCTTCACTGACATTGGTAGGGTCCGGTGGTAATCCCAGGTCCAATGTCACCACGGGAGGAGCAAATCTGCGTAATGCATTAATGGCTTCTTCCCTGTTACCGGCTATCGTGACCTCGTACCCGTCAAAACACCATTTGAGCTGGCTTTGCAATCCGGGATCATCCTCCACGATTAACAATGGTTTTACTGATTCTTTTGCTTCACTCATTACTTACTATCTTTTCCTAACCGGTTGTTTTTTATAGATTAATTATTACCCTGGTGCGGAAATAATATATATTTATTGTTAATTCTTCATTAGATTATAGCGACTCTTTATCGTCCCTGTATACCTTTAATATAGATAACCACTGCGCGCAGAATATCCCTGACTATTCCTGAGTTTCCTCATAGAGCGGGATCTTCAGAATAAAGGTGCTGCCATCCCCGGGGGTACTTTCAACATCCATACTACCACCCAGGGATTGAATAAACTCCCGGCTTTCATATACACCCACCCCCATACCGGCGTTCCCCTTGGTGGTTTCGAAAGGTGCGAACAAACGTTCCTTGATAAACTTCATATCCATCCCGGCACCGTCATCCTGGATTCTAATTATCACGAAACTATTTTCAACATGGGCTACAAGCCTGACAAAACCCTGATCATTCGTCGCTTCTTGCGCGTTTCGGATAATATGCCCGATAACGGAAGTAAACCGATCATGGTTCGCTACGATACGACTGGCGTCGGCATCACACTGTAACTGCGGTACCGGAGAGAATTGGGAAAAGTCGCGCACAACCGCCTGCAACACTTCCGTGACTGGCAAAATATCGCCTTTTTTGACCTCAAAACGTCCTTTTTGCAATTGCATTAACAATCGTTCCATTTTTTCTGTGGCATTTTTTACTGTGCCAAATGCATCATCGACGAATTCTGGATTGGTTTTGAATTTCTCAGCGTTTTTAACGACCAGTCCAAGCTGGGCAACCAGGTTTTTCAGGTCATGCACAACATACGAGGACAATCTGTTAAAGGCAGCAAACTGATCCCCCTGCTTCAGGGCTTCCGTTGCTTTTAACAATGCCAGATAACTTGCTGCTTGTTTGCTCGCCGTCAGTAACAGGTCGCGATCTTCCCAATCAACCTCGCGTTTCGCCCGGGGGAGATTCAATATTAAAAAACCCAGTAAATGCTCCTGGTGTATCATCGGGATGATGATCCAGGGCTTTTTCATTTTCATTAACCACTCCGGAATCACCAGGCCACCATATTGATCGGGATTACGATTGCATTCCTGAATATCAATGATCCAGTTCTTTTCAGACAAATACATGACAAGCGGATCATCAGGCTTGAGCACATGATCGGTTTCTTCAATATTAACATTGGACATACAGACATATCCCAGGGACTCTTCATGTAACCACAGCATTCCACCGCTACTATCAACAAAGTCGGCAATCGCCCTGATGACCGTTTTCCTGACCGCTTCACTGCCTGAGCCCTCGGACAGCTTTTCTGTAATTTTCAGCCATTCTTCACGGTAGTCATACTGGTAACGAAAGAAATTCTTCCTGAGAAAAAACTTGACTCTGGCCCTGAGGATGTCGGAAAAAAACAGGACAATCAGTAAAAAGAAAGACAGGAACAGGAATATAATCTGTGCGGCACCACCCCATGAACCGCCGAAGACCTTGATGTAATAACCGACCGCGGCCATGACAAGCAAATAGCCGCCCGCACCCAACACGGCCGCAGTATGAAAAACAATCTTCCGTGAAACAAAAACATCTAGCGACCACTCTCTGTTGCGCGCAGCCGCGATTGCAAGCATGGGGACAATCAGGATATTGATAAAACCGCGAGCTTGCCAAAGTTCGGCGTTAATTTCCCTGAATAACAAGGCATCGGCAAACAGAAAAAAGTCGAATACAAACAGTGAGCCCAGACCAAAAAACAGATATTTGACTGACCATCTCTTTTCCGGTCGGGTATTTCGAAATAGCTGCTCCACCAACACCAGACCAAAAATGCTCATTAACAAATGACCTGTAATGCGCTGATAGATAACATCGGCATTAAAATCTGTCTGGCCGTTTATACTTAAATAGGCATTATAGGCGGCGAACAATGCAATACACGAGAACGCAACAACAGGCAATACGGCCATCATACGGCCGACCTGTTCTCCAGGCCGTAAAAAATTGAGCAGTTTGAATAGAAACAGAAACCAGACAGCAAAACGCAGGCTTTCGATCAGATAATAGGCACTCAGCTCCGCTGCTCCATTGCGTGCCCCATATGCAAGTAAGATTGACCACGCCAGGTTTACCAGCACAGCCGTCACCAGCAACCCGCCCAGCAACCTGCCACGCCAACTGGTCATCAACAATACCAGCAAAATAAAATGTGCTATCGATGCCATCAAGTAGCCTGAAAAACCAAGCGTCATTTCTGCTCCTGAACTGTTTTTGTAATGCAAAACAGTTTGACTTATATCTAATTGATTTTCAAGCTGAAAGCAACGCCAGTCTATGATTGCAACTACCCAACAACGGAGCTTTTGCTTGACAATAGCTGCCCTGCGCATTAGATTAACGGACGTTTTCAGGTGCCCTGAATGAAGCTCTTTTCACACAGGGTGAAACGGGAAGCCGGTGCGATTCGCGTCATGCAGATCAATCCCGGCACTGCCCCCGCAACGGTAAACGAGTAAAGCTACAACGTAACAGCCACTGTGCATAGCATGGGAAGGTGTTGTATCGGCATAGACCACTCGTGAGTCCGGAGACCGGCCTGTTACTGCCATAGCTGTCGCGGAGGGCGATGAGTGAACACGGGGTCCTGTTCTCTTTCACACGCTTATTCCTCCCTCGCCTCAGTTGATATTTATTCTAATTACCGAGGAAAACTTGTGAACAATATAACCAGAATAACTACCTGTATCTTGCCTGTATTAAATACGATGGCATTCCTGATCATGCCTGCTTCTGCATTAGCAAAAGACACCCTGGAACCGGTTTTTATTACCGCCAGCCGTATTGAGCATGAAACCAGGGAATCTCCATCACACACCACGATTATTACAGCCGATGAAATTAAAAAAAGCACCGCTCGTACTGTTCAGGAGTTGCTGTCGCTGCAGGCCGGCATTCATACTCGCAATCTGTATGGAAATAATGCAGCACGATCAAGCATAGACATACGTGGGTTTGGTGCTACTGCCTCAGAAAATACCTTGATTCTGCTGAACGGCCGCCGTGTCAATGATATCGATTCATCTCCGGTAGACTTAAGCTCGATTTCCCTGCAAAACATTGAGCGTGTAGAAATTGTACGTGGCGGCGGATCGGTGCTGTATGGCGATGGTGCTGTTGGCGGTAGCATTAACATCATAACCCGACAGCATGGCAAGGCTGGCACTACCGGTTATGCCCAATTGACTCTTGGCTCATTCGACAGCCATGAAATTAATGCTGGCCTTTCTCATGTTGAAGGTGATCTGTCAGTGAATGTTTCAGCACAATCGCTGGCATCGGATGGCTACCGCATCCATAACCAGCATCGGCAGAAAAACTTCCAGGCCGATTTACGTCATCTATTGAAAAATGGTGAATTATTCGCAAGGTTTGGTGCAGGCGAAATGGATCTCGAATTGCCTGGTGAGCGTACGGTAAACCCCAATACCGGCCTGGATCAACTCAATGATGATAGACGTGGTAGTTCCAAGCTAGGTGATTTCACGGACCGTAAAAACCATTTCCTTACATTGGGCACTACCCGCTATCTGAATGACAAAGCAGAACTGGTCGTAGATTTTGGCTATCGTAATAAAAATGATACCTATGTCGATGCATTCAATTACCTGGACACTGAAATATTCACCTGGTCTTTTACGCCACGAGTAAAAATACAAAACCAGTGGCTTGGTATGCCAGGTACATTCACGGCTGGCCTGGACTACTATGATTCACAATATGACTCACTCCGGTCAACCAGTCCGGCCACGGCATCGCAACCCTTTCGCATCCTGGATCTAAACCAGAAAAACAGTGCACTATATGCAAAACAGGTTATCAAACCAGGGAAACAGCTTCGTTACAACATGGGCTTACGCATTCAGCATGTAAAGATCGAAGCTATAGATATGTTTGACTCTACCGCCCCTGGCGGTTTTGGTTCGCAGGCTCCTGCAGGCAACAAATCCAATACCGAACATGGCGCAGAATTAGGGGTTTCATATAATATCACCAATGCAACAACAGTTTATGCAGGTTATAACCGTGCATTCAGAATTGCGACCGTGGATGAAACCCTGGTCACTTTCCCAGGTGGCATGTTTGCTTTTTTGCGGCCACAAACATCAGACAATCTTGATGTTGGCTTGAAATTCAAAACAAACAAACTGGATTTACAGTCGGGTATCTATTACATGAGACTCAAAAACGAGATTCACTTCAACCCGGTTACCTTTACTAACATTAACCTCGATCCAACAAGACGATTTGGACTGGAAATCTCCAGCCAATATCAGTTGTCGCGCAATTTTAAAATAAATGCAAACCTGGCGTTTTCTCGCTCGGAATTCAGACAAGGCAGCTTCGCTGGAAACGATGTACCGCTGGCACCGGAAAAGACAGCAGCTGTTTCAGCCCTGTGGAACATCAAGCCTGATGTGCTGCTTTCCAGCACATTGAATTATGTCGGCAAAAAACGCTTTGACAACGATCAGACAAACACGTTTTCCAGGATACCCTCTTATAAAACAGTCGATATAAAACTGACAGGAAAATTAAGTGACTGGAATATTTCAGCACAGGTAAAAAACCTGTTCAACGAGAAATATTTTGAATACGGTGTTATCAGTACATTCACACCTGGGCTGTATAATGCCTACCCGTTACCTGAAAGGGAGTATTCTGTTTCACTGGAGAGAAAATTCTAGACTACTGATATCAATAAGCATGATTGCCAGCTATTTACCCTGAGGGAAAGAACCTGTGTCTACTCCCTCAGGAAAGGCAATCATGCATCGACAGCGCTATCTCATGCTATCCAGAATGGCACATACTTCCTCGGCCCCCTGTAAAATCCTCGGACTCTGTCTTGTCATCGTATCCGGGTTTACCTGAAAAACATGCTTATCCTGTACTGCCTTCAGCTGTTTCCATTGCAGCCATTCTTTTGACCAGTGTTCAAACCTGCCATCGTTAGCATTAATCAATACGACATCAGGATTGCGAATCAGGACGTCTTCCATGCCGACAGTTCCTGAAAGCATAGTCATGTCAGAAAAAATATTAACGCCCCCGCACAAGCTGAGAACCTGATTAATCAGATGTGATGCATTAATGGTCATCAATGGCTGTTGCCAGATTTGATAAAAAACGCGAATTCGCTTTTTTCCGTGGTATTTCTGCCTCAATGCCAGTAATTTTCTTTCGTATGAAACAGCGACCTGACTAGCCTGTATTGGCGTGCCTGCTAAAATAGCAATTCTGTTGAGGATGTCAGGAATATCGTCCAGCGAGTGCGCGTCGGTCACGAACACAGGTATACCCATTTTTTTCAACTTCCCTAACATGACTGCCGGCGAACCGCTTTGCCAGGCAATGACAAGGTCAGGCTGCAGCGCAATCATTTTTTCATAATCCAGCGACTGATGACCTCCGATACGTGTAATGGTTTTAGCCGCTTCTGGATAATCGCTGAAATCAACAACGCCAACCACCTGGCTACCTGCTCCTGCTGCAAACAGCAACTCAGTGATATGCGGCGTCAGGCTGATAATTCTCTGTGCCGGTCTTTTCAGCTTTACAGGCTGACCACTGTCATCGATAACGACGATGCCCGCTGATAGCAAAAATGGCGAAAAAAAGCCCAGCAACAGGATAAATACACGAAATAGACTGTCATAGTAGTTATTGGTTGAATGTGACACGGTTGTGATTATCCCGGCTTATTATGATAGATCTTTGCTGTTAGTCTGTTTATAATCAAGTTAATTATCATATATAAATAATTCAAGTAAAAACAGTTAGATATTAAAAATATCAGGTACAAATAATGATTAAGCTTAGTCCCAAAGGTTTTACCCTCATTGAGGTTATGGTTGTCGTGGTTATCCTCAGTATCCTGGCCGTCTTCGTCGTACCCAAAATCATGGACAAACCCGAGCAGGCAAGGAAAACCCAGGTAAAACAGAACCTGCGTATCATCGAACAGTCTCTGAATATGTACAAACTCGACAATTCATTTTACCCCAGTACAGACCAGGGGCTGGAAGCACTGATCAGCAAACCTTCCGGCTCACCAGAGCCCCGGGGCTGGAACAAGGAAGGCTACATCAACCGCATGCCCAAGGATCCATGGGGCGGAGATTACCAGTACCTGAACCCCGGCACCCGTGGCAAGATTGACATTTTTTCATTCGGCCCTGATGGAACAGCGAGTGACGACGACATAGGCAACTGGGATCTGAACTAGCTCGGCACCCGGGCAACCCACCAGTCTTCCACCCGACCCGGATGCAGGATGGATAAATGACACAGAATCGAGCAACGGGCTTCACCCTGATTGAAATACTGGTTGCCATTGTCATTATCAGTGTTGTCCTGGGAGTCGCACTGCTAAAGCTGAATTTCAATAACCCCGAGTCAAACATCAAGCAGGAAGCAGCCAGGTTAATCCACACCATGGAGCTTGCTGACCAGCAGGCTATTTTTCAAAGCCAGGAAATTGGCTTCTACCTGCAGGATAACCAATACGAATACCTGGAATATAAAGATGGAAAATGGCTGCCACTGGAAGACTCGCTGCTGAAAAAAAGAACCATACCCGAAGATATTGAAATCACCCTCAATATTGATGGCATAGAAAGCACCAACCTGGCGACAAGTTCAGATAAAAAAAATCCCCAGATCGTTTTCTACTCCAGCGGCGAGTGGACACCATTCGAAATGATATTGCAGCCATCTGATTTCGAAGTTGAAAACAACTTTGCCTATACTTTAAATAATATAACAACCGGAAAGCTGGAACTGGAACGTGAAGCAAATGAATAACAGCAAGGGCTTTACTTTACTGGAAGTGCTGGTCGCCCTGGTATTACTTGCTGTTGCCTTGTCAGCCATCATCAAAACTTCCAGTGAGAATACCCTTAATACCGCCACGCTGCGAAATAAATACCTGGCCAGTATCGTTGCCGGTAACAAGCTGGCCGAATTACAGGTCGCCAAGACCTGGCCCGGCATCGGTTTTTCCAATGGCAACGCCGAACTGGCGCAACAGAAATGGGAATGGAATCTGAAAGTAGAAGGCACGCCGGATGACCGTCTTCGAAAGCTTATTCTCACCGTCGCACTTGAGCAGGACAAGGAACACACCCTGTACCGATTAATCAGCTACCTGGGAAAACCCTGATGTCGGGACGAAGCACGAAGCAAAACGGTTTTACACTACTCGAAATCCTTGTCGCGGCGAGTATTTTTTCCATTATGTCAGTCCTTGCCTTGACGGGTATCAAATCGGTGATCGATTCACAGGAACAAATCAACCAGGTGGCCAGCGAGATACAGTTGCTACAAAGCACCCTTCATTACCTGGAACAGGACCTGCAATTTGCCAGCAACCGCGCAGTTCGTGACGAATACGGTGATGAACAGGCGGCGATCAAGGCCGGCAATACCGGACTGCAAGGGCTTTCTCTGACTCGTGGCGGCATTCGAAACCCCCAGGGACTCAAACGAAGCAACCTTGTCCGTGTCCGTTACTGGCTCAACGAAAACACACTCATGCGCAGCCGCTACAAAAGCCTCGATCGAGGCCCTGAAAACGGCGTCATCGAACGCCGGCTGCTCGACCAACTTGATGAATTCGAACTCAGGTTTTTGAACAAAAAAAACCAATGGCTGACATTCTGGCCACCGGTAGAACAAGCTGATAATGAACCCGTTTTTCCACGCGCTATTGAAGTCACCCTGACGCATAACAAAATGGGCAAGATAAAACGCCTGATTGCACTGCCCAACTAGTCATGAAAAAGCCAAACATCAAATCAATCAACAAACAAAATGGCGTAGCATTGATTACGGCATTGCTGGTGGTCGCGCTGGCTTCTATCATTGCTGTCAACATGACCGAACGGCAACAATACGATATCCGACGCTTGCAGAACATCCTCAATAACCAGCAGGCCTATTACTATGCAGTCGGCGGTGAGGCCTGGGCAAAAGGTCTGCTTTACAAGGATAAAGAGAGTGACAAGCGAAACAAGGGCACAGACAATTTATTTGAGGACTGGGCCCAGCCACTGCCATTAACATTAATAGAAAACGGCTCTATTTCGGGCGAGATTACTGATTTGCAGGGTCTGTACAATATCAATAACCTGTTTATAAGCAAGCCGGATGATAAGGCAGAAAAGGACCGCCTCAAACAGCACAAACTGGTTTTCAACCGCCTGTTGAACCTGCTGGAAATAGAAACAACCATCACCGACGCCATCATTGACTGGCTGGACAACGACGTCCAGTCTTCACCCAATGGCGCTGAAGACGATGTCTATCTGACTAAAACACCGGCCTATCGAACCGCTAACAGGATGATGCATAACCCGAGTGAACTGTTACTGGTTGAAGGTATTGATGCCGAGATATTTGAACGACTCAAACCCTTTATCTGTACCCTGCCTGAAATAACCACGGTCAACATTAACACAGCCCCCGCAGAAGTGATCGCCTCGCTCACATCGCAACTCAATCTCGAAAAAGCAGGCAATATTGTTGAAGATCGCAGTACAGCATTTGATGGTATCAAGGAGTTTATTGACGAAACCCGGGGATATGCACAGAATAAAAATACCTACGAACTGGAAATAACGCCCCTAATTGGTGTAACGTCACAGTATTTCCAGGTGAAAGCCGTTGTAAAAATCGATAATATCAATAAACAACTGATCAGCTACATGAAACGAAACCCTGACAACACTATCAATACCATTTTACGGGGACCCGGGGACAATTAATGGCAAATACAGTATTCATACGATTCCACACTGATTACTCGGTTGACTGGATCGTCAGCGCGAATGACAGTGGAATACCTGCCCAGTCCGGAAAAACCCTGGAGGACGCTGGCAAAATCTGCCACGGGAAAAAAATAGTTATCTATTTGCCGGGCAGCATGGCACACCTTGGTACTCACCTGATCCCTGCCAGAAGCAGGCAAAAAATCCTGCAAGCAGCGCCGTTTGCCATGGAAGATGACCTGATCGGTGACATTGATGATTTTCACTTTGCCATACCCACTCGAACACCGGCCAACAATATACCCATTTGCGCCATCACTCATGAAGGAATGGAAACGATCCTGACCCTGTTACAGGACCATGACATCAAGCCGCAAGCCATGCTTGCAGAAACTTTGGTACTACCCTGGCAACAGAAAGCCTGGACAGTACTGATAGAAGACGACAAGACCACCGTCAGAACAGGTCAGTACGCAGGCTTTACTGTCGATACCAATAACCTGTATGACTATTTCGATATTGCTCTGCAGGAAGCCGGCGACGAGCTACCAGCAAAACTCAATATTATGGATTACCGTTCGCTTGATCAGGGAGAAGCACTGGATAAGCTGGTGCCTGATTCATTCAAAACCAGACTTGAGCTTGACGATACGACACCACAACAGCCTGTTATCGAAACCCTCGTTGCCAGCTATCGTGACACTGACGGCATCAACATGATGCAAGGAAACTATGCGGTAAAAAACATTCGGCATCAAAGCTGGAAGAAATGGTACCCGGCAGCAGCTGCCCTCTTGGTATTACTGATACTAAAATCGGTTGGCGGTGCGATTGAGTATTATCAACTTTCCAGTGAATCCGAACTGCTCGACAAGCAAATCAAGCAAATCTTTCGACAGTCCATGCCCGATGTAAAACGAATCGTCGACCCCAGGGAGCAGATGCTGGGACGCCTGAAAACACTGCAAGCCGGGAACCAGGGTGGTCGATCAGGCTTTTTTACCTATTTTTCACATTCTGCCAGGGCTTTAGGCAGTGATCAGAGCATCAGCGTAAAGACCCTGAACTACAGAAACAACCGGCTTGATATTGAACTCAATATCAGCGACTTGCAGGCGCTGGAAAAGTTAAAACAACAGATAACACAAGCAGGTTCCAGAGTGGACATACGATCGGCCGCTGTCGAGGGTAAACAGGTTTCTGCCCGCTTGCGTTTACATGGAAGTGGATCATGAAGGCCTGGTACAATGCAAAAGAACCACAGGAACAACGCATCATCCTGATACTCGGCGTGATAATCGGGTTAAGCCTGGTCTACCTGCTCATATGGTCACCCCTGTCTGAAGCCTTTTTGCAAAAAAACAGTCAGGTAAAAGCCAAACAGCAACTGCTGAGCTGGATGGAAAAAACAGGCAAACAAATCATAAGCCTGAAGCCACAATCCAGACTGCAGCAGCGCTCGACTGGACCGATCCTTTCTACGGTCGACCGCACCATCAAGACCGCAGGGCTCGGTCAGACCTTGAAAAGGCTGGAACCCCAGGGTAACCAACGCGTACAGATCTGGTTTGAGAAGACCGCATTCGATACCCTGATTATATGGCTGGGTAAACTCACTACTGAATATGCCTATCAAATCCAGACTATAAATATCGAAAGGCTCGATCAGCCCGGGCTGGTCAATGCCCGGCTGGTACTGAAGAAAGGCTAGACTATGCTAACACGTCGATTTACGCTTGTTTTAACTGGCATACTGGTGTTTACCATCACGGCCATTGCTACCATGCCTGCTCGTATCGCCTACCGATTATTCAGCCCAGCGAATGCCCCTATACAGTTGCAACATATCAAAGGCACTATCTGGTCGGGACAAGCCGAAAAACTGGTGACCATGAAACACGAATTTTCAAAACTCCAGTGGCAGATACACCCCATGAGCTTGCTGATGGGAGACATATCACTCGATGTGCAGATAAAGGATCCGGACTACCCTGTACAAACTTCAGTGATACGCGGTTTCGGCTCAGGCATACAATTGGATAACCTCAGGGCTGTGCTTCCTGCCTCGATTATCCAGCAAATACCGGCTGCCAGTTTTCTGTCTATTGATGGCACCCTGAACATGAAGATTACCAGGCTGACTGCCGACGATAATGGCCTGAGTTCTGCTGAAGGCGAAATCCGTCTGGATGACAGCAAACTGACTTCACCCATTCAGGGTGTTCTTGGAACATTACGCTTCCAGTTATCCAACAAGCAGGATGATATTCTTGTCAAGATTACCGATCAGCAGGCACCCATAGGTGTGGATGGAAGTTTACGTCTGAAGCCGCAAAAAAAATTCAGCCTGCGAGCATCCCTCACTCCTCGCGCCAATGCCGATGCCTTCCTCGTGACCATGCTGAAAAATGCTGCACGCCCACAACAGGATGGCAGTCTGCTTATTCAGTACAACGGGGTCTACTAGACCTGACAACAATCCTGCCTTCAAGGTAAATCGCGGGCCAGTCCATACAAATTTACCAGCATGCAAAACCCGCAGGAACTTTTCATGCTGGTTCCACTCCAATCAGAAACAGCATGTAATAGCAGCCTGAGCCTTGAGACTTATTCAAATGCCTGCCTAAATGTACAGCCAGAATAAAACCTGGTTAAACAAAATTGTAGACAAATTGTGATACTTTAAGCGTAAAATTAGTTTTAATATCTTATGTACTGACTAAAGACTTTTTGCTAAGCTTATGATGTCAAAATACTTTCTGCGTATAAAGTTTATCGGTTTCCTTCCGAAACAGTACCAGAAGACAATAATAACGGGTTACCGAGACAACCCATTAACGGACTTGAAATAAATAATATAACTAATTGTTTTTTATATGGATTATTTTTTTAGACAAATATTCAATGGTAGCCGAAAAGCCTTATTGCTGACCATTTTGCTGTGTCTGCCTGCCCTTTCACTGGCTGGTAAGGAAATAACCCTTAATCTCAAAGATGCCGACATCACTACCCTGATCAACACCGTCTCGCAAATTACCGGCAAAAATTTTGTTGTCGATCCCAGGGTCAAGGCAAGGGTAACCGTGGTATCTGCCAGCCCGCTGGCGAAAGACGAAATCTATGACATCTTTCTGTCCATACTGGAAGTACATGGTTTTGCCACCATCCCGGTTGGCGAAATCATTAAAATTGTCCCGAACAGCAAGGCCAAGCAAGGCAGTGTACCCACTGTCAGGGGCCGGGATGGTGTGACCGGTGATCAGGTTATCACTCGAATCATCCGTGTAAAGAATGTCACTGCCGCCCAGCTGGTTCCTATTTTAAGACCACTGATACCTTCCCAGGGACACCTGGCTGCCTACCCGTCTAAAAATGTCCTGATCATTACAGACCGTGCAGAAAATGTTACACGCATGGCCAAGATTGTTGCCCGAATCGATCAGGTCAGTGATAGCAAGATCGAGATTGTGACCCTCAAACATGCCTCGGCCAGCGAGATTGTCCGCATACTCAATGGCCTGTCCAAGGGTAAAAAAGGGGTGCAGGCAGCCGAGGTTACCTTTGCCGCCGATGAGCGTACCAACAGTGTTCTGCTGAGTGGTGAGTCTTCAGCCAGATTACGTTTTCGCGCACTGATCAGCCATCTGGACACACCACTGGAAACCGATGGCGGCACACGTGTGGTCTATTTGCATTACTCCAAAGCCAAGGACCTCGTGCCGGTACTCACGGGTGTGAGTAAAACCATAGAAGGCAAGAAAAAAGGCCCCGGTGGCAAATCGGCACTGGGCGCCAGTGTCAGTATACAGGCAGATGAAACCACCAATGCACTGGTGATCACGGCACCACCCGACATCTTCAGATCACTACAACGTGTGATCAGCCAGCTCGACATCAGGCGTGCACAGGTCCTTGTCGAGGCCATTATTGCCGAAGTCACCCTGGACAAATCTCGCGAACTGGGTGTGCAATGGGCCGTGGATGGCAGCCCGGATGGTAGCGGTCCGGTTGGTGTCGTTAATTTTGGTGGCAGTGGCGGCGTGGCCAGTGTCATCGGAACCATTCAGGCTGGAGGCGTACCGAGCTTTGGCGATGGCGCAACCATTGGTGTTGGTCAATTTGATAGTTCCACGATCAATTTCGCAGCGATTGTGCGCGCCCTGTCCAATGATGCAGACTCAAACATCCTCTCCACCCCGAACCTGGTTACCCTCGATAACCAGGAAGCTGAGATTGTCGTGGGTGAAAATGTACCCTTTGTCACCGGCGAGTTCAGTAGCGCTGGTAGCACTACCAGTTCAGTTAACCCGTTCCGTACCATTGAGCGCCAGGATGTCGGCCTGACACTACGGGTAACACCTCAGATCAATGAAGGCGATGCGATCAAACTGGATATTGAACAGGAGATCTCCGGCGTTATACCCAGCAGTACTGGTGCCAGTGACCTGACGACCAGTAAACGATCCATTAAAACGACCGTGATGATCTCTGACGGCCAGACTATCGTACTGGGTGGTTTGATAGACGACACTCTGCAACAAACACATCAGAGCGTGCCGCTGCTGGGCGACGTCCCCTTATTTGGCCGCTTGTTCCGCTATGACAAAACTGAAAAAAGAAAACGCAGCCTGATGATCTTTTTACGGCCCGTCATTCTCAAGGATGCAGCCACCCAGGCACAGATTACTGAAAGCAAGTATTCCTTTATACGTGCTCAACAACTGGAACACAGGGAAAAAGGCATCTATTTACTGGATGACGATATGTCACCCTTGTTGCCGGAAGAACTGCCGACCATACCGAAGCCGTTCAAAAAGAAGGCCCCTGCCAGCAACCCGTCATCTGATGAGTAGTTATGGATATTACCGAGCCTCAAGAGTCAAACCAGGCCATTCAGGCTAGTCCTGAAAATGATAACCATTTTCTCCCGTATAACTTTATCCGCAAACATGGTGTCGTGGTCACAGAGATCAAGGATGATACCGTCCAGGTACTATACAAACCCGGATGCAAGCTCTCGGTCTTTTCCGAATTAAAGCGTTTTTTCAATCTACCCCTGAATATCAAGAAGGTCAGCGCCGAAACATTCGAGGTAAAAGTCTCGGAGCACTATGAAACCGGTTCCAGTCAGGCCATGCAGGTCATGGATGACATCAGTGACGACATGGATCTGACCGATGCGGCAATGGGGCTCGGCGAACCTGAAGACCTGCTCGATACCCAGGACGATGCGCCGATTATCCGCCTGATCAATGCCTTGTTAACCGAGTCATTAAAAGAAGGGGCTTCGGATATTCATATCGAACCTTATGAATTAAATATGGTTGTTCGCTTTCGCGTAGACGGCGTATTACGTGAGGTATTGCAGCCTCCTCGGGCTGTGGCCCCTTTGCTGGTATCACGTATCAAGGTTATGGCCCATCTGGATATCGCAGAAAAACGTTTGCCGCAGGATGGTCGCATCTCATTAAAAATCAATAATCGCGCAGTTGATGTACGCGTCTCGACCTTGCCATCCAATCATGGTGAACGCGTGGTATTACGACTGCTCGACAAACAGGCTGGACGGATGTCGCTGGAACACCTTGGCATGGCCACGCAGGCGGCTCTTGATCTGGAAAACCTGATCCATAAACCTCACGGCATTATCCTGGTAACCGGGCCGACAGGGTCAGGTAAAACAACCACGCTGTATGCAGCCCTGACCAAACTCAACAACAGGACACGAAATATCGTGACCGTTGAAGATCCGATTGAATACAATCTCGAAGGGGTAGGACAAACCCAGGTCAATACCAAGGTGGACATGACCTTCGCACGAGGGTTGCGTGCCATTCTGCGACAGGATCCGGATGTTGTCATGGTCGGTGAGATTCGCGACCTGGAAACTGCACAGATTGCAGTACAAGCCAGTTTAACAGGACACATGGTACTGTCTACCCTGCACACCAATAGTGCTGTCGGCGCCATTACCCGACTGCGGGACATGGGTGTGGAACCCTTTCTGCTGGCCTCAAGTATGGTCGGCATACTGGCGCAGCGGCTGGTCAGAAAGCTCTGCCCACATTGCCGGGAGGAAACCATTCCGAATGAAAAAGATTGTGAATTACTGGGGCTGGACCCTGAATTGAAACATGTTATCTACAGGGCCAGGCAACACGGTTGTGACCAGTGCCTGAACCTGGGCTACCAGGGGCGCACCGGCATCTATGAATTCATTGTACTGGATGAACAGTTACGCAGCCTGATACATGATGGTGCTGACGAATTGGCGCTGTTGCAGCATGCCAGAGAACATTCGCTCAGTATTCGCGACGATGGTGTGCGGCGTATCCTGAAAGGCGATACCAGTATCGAAGAAGTCCTCAGGGTAACCCAGGAAGATTAACCCTTGCCTGCTTTTGAATACAAGGCTCTGGATAAACTCGGCAAAAACCGTAAAGGTATTATTGAAGCCGATACACCTAGACAAATCCGTCAACAATTACGTGAACAGGGCCTGACACCTTTATCCGTCGAAGAGGCAGATCAAAAGGAAAAACAACAAAAGCACGGCAGCCTTTTCCAGCAACGTATCAGCGCGATGGATCTGGCACTTGTGACTCGCCAACTCTCCACCTTGTTAAGCTCCGGTATGCCGCTGGAAGAAACCTTGAGAGCGGTTGCTGCACAGAGTGAAAAAAACAAGGTAAAGCGTGTACTGCTTTCTGTCAGGTCAAAGGTACGAGAAGGCCATAGCCTGAGCTCCGGGCTGGCTGAGTTCCCGGCTGTATTTCCGGAACTATACCGAAAAACAGTAGAAGCAGGAGAGGAATCTGGACACCTCGACAATGTCCTTGATCGCCTGGCCGACTACACCGAAGCACGCCAGCAAATGCAACAAAAAACGGTCATGGCCCTGTTTTATCCTGCCCTATTGATCATCATCTCTGTACTCATCGTTATTGCATTGCTGACGTTTGTGGTGCCTCAAATCGTCCAGGTATTTGATAACGTCGCCCAGGAACTACCAACAGCCACGCAGATTCTCATCGCCATCAGTGATTTCCTCAAAGCCCATGGTATTCTATTGCTGATCATACTGGCGATTGCGATATTCATCATGCGAATGGTTTTACGCCAACCTGGACCCAAAATGGCCTGGCACCAGTTCCTGCTAAAACTGCCCTTTGCCGGTCGCCTGATACGTGGCAGTAACAGCTCTCGCTTTGCCCGCACCCTGAGTATACTGACTTCCAGTAACGTACAGATACTGGAAGCCTTGCGCATTTCGGGACAGGTTGTTACTAACCTGCCCATGAGGCAAGCAGTTGAAGAAATCACCAATAAAGTCAAGGAAGGCGCAAGCATCCATAGTTCGATGGAGCAGTCCGGTTATTTTCCGCCAATGACGGTCAGCCTGATTTCCAGTGGTGAAGCAAGCGGAAACCTTGAAGATATGCTTGCACGTGCTGCGGTTATTCAGGAACGTGAGATAGAATCCATTATGGCCACTACTCTGGGTTTGTTGGGGCCCATCATGATATTGTTCATGGGTGGCATCGTCTTATTCATCGTGCTTGCAACCCTGCTACCTGTATTTGATTTAAACCAGTTAGTAACGTAAATCGATATGCGCATACCTATTACATCAATTTTCCGTTTCGCATTGATTGGCAACCTGTTATTGCTGGTCACTGCCTGTGGTTCTAACCCGCAACAAACAAATGAATCTAATGATTCTTCTGCAAACTCTCTCGATAATATTCTTTATAGTCGAGCCAGGACTTCATTTTTTGAAGAAGATTATAAAACAGCCGCAACCCTGCTGGATCCGCTCGCAACAAAAGGTAATACAGAAGCACAGTATTCACTGGGCTATCTTTATTATCACGGCAAAGGAGTTAAGCGGGATGTCAATCAGGCCATAAAATGGTTCGAAAAATCGGCTAAACAGAACCACCCCCATGCAACCGAGGCACTCAGGCTTATGCAGGCAGCGGTCGATAAGAAGAAAACCGCTGCAAGCAACAAACGTTTTAGCCAGAATTCTAAACCGGTACTGGACCTGAGGTCACTCAACACTACCAAGGCAGAACAAAAGACAAAACCTGCGCAACCAATTCCCGATCGTCATGATCTGCCAGAAAAAATTACTCAGCGCGAGCAGACCATCAAACATCTGCCCCAACCCATGTCTGACAGCGGTACTGGTCTTTCCGGCGCACAACGTGACCCGGCTGCATTTTCCCCGCCAACTGAAGCAGAAAGCCTGTCCTGGATAAACAACCAGTCAACCGAAAATTTTACTATCCAGTTAGCCAGTAATACACGCGAGGCACCGGTCATTCATTATATTGAGCAGGTGGCACTGGATGGTGTTTATTACTTCAGTTCAAAACATAACGGTGTAACACGTTTCACGGTTATCCACGGGAGTTTCTCCAGCTTCACACAAGCAAAAAACAAGCTGGCTCGATTGCAAGAACGCGGGTTTAAAAAGGCCTGGATACGTATGATGAAAAAGATACAGTTTCAGGCGAATACTCGATAGGGCTTTGGTGTTTTTAATTTACGATCTAACGCAAAGGCGCGGAGGCGCAAAGGACGCAGAGTTTTTTATCAACAATCCTGACTTTAATAGAAACCCTGCTTAGAAAATCAACCTGGGATTTAACGATGCCTTTGAAACGAATACCTTAATTGTCAAGGATACTATGACTAATCTGAGAATTTAGGGAGAAGTGTTCCATATCAGAAACAATCAAGATCTTTGCGCTCTTTGCGCCTCCGCGCCTTTGCGTTAGATCTTCACACTGTACAAAAAGTTATTTAAGATTCAGCGTCAGGTTCTCAACCTGCCCACCGCGTTCCACCTCTACCTCCACCTGATCCGACTTGACCAGCTCGCTTACCACCTTCATTGCCTCTCGTTCATTACTCAATGAAATGCCATTAATGCTGGTTACAATATCAGACGGTCGCAAGCCCAGTTTATTATACAGGGCCCGGTTCTTCTTTGGCATTATACGGTAACCTTTCAGTCCTTTGCCCTTACCGGCAAAAACAGGAACGATTCTGACATTATCCATAAAGGCCTGCTTATTTCCGGATAAATTTACCTGTGGTGCCGGCTTTACTGCCCGCTTTATTGTTACACCGGTCGATTTCGGCTTGGGAAATTTCAATACCTCGAAACTGACCCCTCTTTTCAATAGAACATGGTCTTTTCTGACTTCAGCCAACCAGACTCCTGTATCAACCTTGTCACCGACATTGAAGAATTTCTGCTTGCCGGCCTTGGAACCAATAATGGCCGAACCTTCCTTGAGATCATCACCCGCAAAGATGCCAAACAGTATTAAATTCAAACGGGTTTCAGGAGCGGACAAGGGGGCTTTCTCTATCACTGCCTTGCTATCCCTGGCACCAAACAGCTTGATATTGGCCAGGGCCTGATAATTCATTTGCTTCTGTTGCGCAGATGGTCGCGTCTGCGGAACGACAGGAATTGACTTGCCGATGGATACAGGCTGAAAAAATGTATCCACGACTTTCCACCCGGTCTCAGCCAGTTGTATGGACAACATCACCACGAGTATGTACAAAAATATCTGTGGTGACTTCTGCACTAACCCGGCCTTTAATGCCGGGGACAAGAAGTCAAGCTGGGATAATTTTTCTGTATTTATATCCATATCTGCAATCAAATATAATGCCTTATACGAACTATTCTTATATCTTCTTTTCCCTTTTAAATCAAGAAAATATCGCGAAAACCCCGGCAATAGCCGGCAACCGTTAAAAGTTTTTATAAAGCTGTGATAAATCGATATAATGAACAGATAATCCATAAAAACAAGGTATGAATTTATGTCAAAAAAATCGATTTTGGTCACGGGTGGTGCAGGCTATATTGGCAGCCATGTTGTTCGTCAGCTGGGCGAAGCAGGTGAACGTGTCGTTGTCGTTGATAACCTGAGCACCGGTTTTGCGGATGCCGTGATCCAGGGAGAGTTGATAGAAGGAAATATGGGCGATAAGGAACTGATCAGTCGTGTGCTGCAAGATTACGATGTTGACTCGGTCATCCACTTCGCAGCACATACCATTGTCCCCGAGTCAGTGGAAAACCCTCTGAAGTACTATGGCAACAATACCTGTAACAGCAGAAACCTGATGGAGTGTTGTCGTGATGCAAATGTTAAAAATTTTATATTTTCCTCAACCGCAGCGGTTTATGGCATCCCGGAGACAGAGTCGGCAAGTGAAAGCAGTCCGCTCAGCCCCATCAATGCCTATGGCACCTCAAAATTAATGACAGAATGGATGTTGCGAGACTTGTCTGCTGTCACTGACCTAAACCATGTTGCGCTCCGTTATTTTAATGTCGCCGGCTCTGACCCAGAATGCCGGATAGGACAATCTACCGAGAAAGCGACACTGCTGATCAAGGTGGCCTGTGAAGCGGCAGTAGGCAAGCGTGATCAGATTTATATTTTTGGTACCGACTATCCGACACCGGATGGTACTGGTGTCAGAGACTATATTCATGTTGAAGACCTGGCCAGCGCGCATTTGAAAGCACTTGAATATTTACGCAAAGGTGGCGAATCAACGACACTCAACTGCGGTTATGGGCATGGCTACAGTGTCAGGGAAGTGTTGGACATGGTAGAAAAAGTGCATGGCGAAAAACTGAATATCATTGAGGAGGATAGAAGGGCTGGCGACCCACCCACCTTGATAGCCGAAGCCAACCGTATTCGTGACACCTTAGGTTGGCAACCTCGCTATGATGACCTGGAATTCATCACCAAAACTTCGCTGGAATGGGAAAAAAAATTAGTGAAAAAACAGAGCTGAGTTTAGTCTCGTTACTTGGAATGTTGTTTTCTTGCACTGGAAATGCCAAAGAATACCACGCCAGCAGTTTGTAGCAGCACAAACAAATCAAACAGTAAGCTGTAGTTTTTCATGTAGTACAGGTCGTATTGCAATTTTTCAATGGCATCTTTATCTGTCGAGCCATAAGGATATGATATTTGCGCCCAACCCGTGAGGCCGGGTTTGACACGATGCCGCATATTGTAGAAAGGAATAATCTGCGACAACTGATCAACAAACTCGGGGCGCTCAGGTCTTGGACCCACGAGGCTCATATCGCCCTTCAAAACATTGATCAATTGAGGCATTTCGTCAATCCTCAGATGCCTTAGAACCCGTCCGTTACTGGTCAAGCGGTCATCATCTGCAGTGGACCAGCGAGGTTTCCCATCAGCCTCGGCATCTTCACTCATCGTTCTGAACTTGATAATCCTGAAGACCTTGCCATCTCTGCCAACCCGGTTCTGCCAATACAATACGCTACCCTTGCCCTTTGATTCCAGCCAAATGGAAACCACAGCAAACAGCATAACCGGCAATGAGACAATCAACAGTATAAAACTGGTAATAATATCGAATAATCGTTTACCGACATGGCTTGCAAGGATTTTATTGAAGCCTTCTGTAAAAATAAGACTGCTGGGGTGTAATGCATCCAGCTTGATCCTGCCGGTTTGTCGTTCAAAAAAGGTCACCAGGTCAGTGACCATCATGCCATCCATTTTGCATTCGAGAATTTCATCAACCGGAAAACTTTTTCTTCTGTCATCGACAGCAACAACAATCTCATCAACATCAAGGTCGCGACAGAGATCTACCAGCGAGGTTTCAGGTATCAATATTTTATCCTTGCCGATCACATCATGCTCTCCAAAAATATGTACGTAACCGAGGATCTCAAACCCGAATTTATCAACTTTTCTACGTAAACTCTCTAACTGACTGGCATTTTTACCGGCGCCAACGACCAGCACACGTTTTTTCATGAACTCGTAGTTAGATAAAGCGATGTATAGCGAACGGGATAAAATAATCCCGACTAGAGAATAGATCATTGCAGACGACAATACGCCGCGCCTGATAAACAAATCAGGTAGCAGATAAAACAACAGCGAAAAGATAATCCAGCCAATTGCAAAACCGACAACAATGCGCATGATGACATCCAGCAGGTTATGAAAGCGGAAATAACGTCTGTACATTCCCATCATAATCATGGAAAAACTCATCACACCCATATAAAACAAAGACTTCCAGAACAGGTTATGCATATCGATAACCAGACCATCGTCAATAAAAAACCCCCTGACAGTACTGCC
>Ga0316207_10001456_pt1 | contig 28958 bp, 35 predicted proteins | sample 6weekpyrite_MG_FD_204943 | JGI IMG/M metagenome (GOLD analysis project Ga0316207, IMG submission 204943) | Microbial mat bacterial communities from mineral coupon in-situ incubated in ocean water Damariscotta River, Maine, United States -... | ecosystem: Environmental > Aquatic > Marine >...
TCTGCGCCCCTGCTTGTTAACGATCTTTAAGATCTGACGTTCATCGAGCTACAGAACCGGTTACCTGGTACTGACAGGTAACGAGCCTAGTTTAATCTTTAATTCAGGGAATTGAACCATACAATACGTTCAAAAATGACCGCCAAAAATCGGCGGCCTTTTAACTCGTCGTTATGTACAAATAATATGGACGAAATGAATACATTATTCTGGAGAGCATTTGAAGAAGCTAGTGCAGCCAGAGCACACTTTCATACTTGGTGGGCACTACGCAACCTAGCGTTACCAGAACATTATGAAACCATGAACAAGTCAGAATATGTCGATTTCTTTCATGTGGCTAATGCAGGAAACTTTAAACTTATGTTCATTTCTCTATCCAAAATCTTTGACAGAGACACAAGAGTAGCAAGTATTTCGAATCTAAAACAAACTCTCGTAAAAATGGGACGCTACCCTTTTTACGTAAAAATGGGACGCTACCCTTTTTAAACGTAAAAATGGGACGCTACCCTTTTTAAAAATGTAAAAATGGGACGCTACCCTTTTCACCACTCAAACATAGCAGCATAAGGATATGCCAAGAGATATTTCGGGACAGAGTGAACCTCCCCCTTTAATTTTCTTAAGCGCGATATTATTAAGTACGGGGTTCGTTTTTCTCTCTTGAACTGTCCGCACGCACTAGTATGGACTATTACTTATCATCAAAAAGCTCAGAAATTAATCGTTCACTGCACGATTGATAAAAGAGATGAAGATAAAGATTTCATAGAATCTATCCATCAATTTGTTGCTGACTGGGAAACCGGTTTAACGAACTGCTTTCAATAAATCTTCAGATACTGATACTTAGTTACATAATTGTCATTACTATCTAGCAGCTATAACTCATACTCATACGAACAACATCTGCCAAATTAGAATCTTTCTCCATTAAATGCAGCACCGTTTATATTATCCAGAAACCATTGCAAAGAACGGCCTGTTGCGCCTGTGCGCCATGCAATATATGTTGATGATGACTGCGGTGGTATTTCCAGCTCTTTCTCAATTAACAAGCCCCGTTGAAGCGAACGCTCAATTATTTGCCGCGGCAAAAAACCAACGCCCATGCCCTGTATATGCGCTTTAATTTTCATTTCAAAACTGGAGACTGTTAATATGTCCTGTCCTGTAAAAATCCCCCCACTACGAGGCAGTAGTTTACGAGATGTATCTGCTACGACAATCGCTCGATATTTTGTTATTTTTTCTTCTGTCAGCGGCACTGTCTCTGCTGCCAACGGGTGCATGGGAGACACGGCAAATACCCAGTCTACTTCGGACATTGGTCGAGTATGATAACCACCACCAGCAGGTCCATCACTGGGGGCACCAATCACAAGATCCGCTCGCTTACTTACTAGCGCATCCCAGAGGCCACCATACACCTCGGTTAACACTTTAATTCGAGTACCGCTGCCCTCCCCGTAAAAGCTATTGATCAGAGCCAACAGTCCATCAACTGGAAACATATCCCCAACGGCAATAATTAGTTGTGACTCCCAGCCATCTGAGACTTTTTTAATCTGGCATTCCAGATCCTCAATCGCATTTATCAACTGCCTGCCTTCCTGCAGCAGCAATAAACCCGCTTCTGTTAATACGGCTCTATGCCCTGTTCTATTAAACAGTTCCGCGCCCAGCTCCTGTTCAAGTTTTTTCATGCTGTAACTTATCGCAGAAGGCACACGGTGCAATGACTTCGCCGCTGAAGCAAAACTACCATGCGTATTGATTGCATCAAGCACGAGAAGCCCATCAATGGTTATTTTCATATTCAAATTATCTGATTAAGTTGAGCAATATTTTCCGCTATTAATAATATAACTGTCTAACTAATATATTGTCAAACTTAACGTATTTAACTTAATAATTCTATCCGCATTATCAAATAACTTATATCTTATTGTTTTTAATGGAAATATATTATGGAAACACTATTATCTTTAATCAAAAACAATAGCCTTAAAACTGATGATAACACTAATGACCATTTTTTTACGAAACACATCATCAGTATTTTTGTTGTTATTGGGCAGTTGGCTTTGTTTATAACACTGTCACTGACCAATATCACCTCTGTTTATGCTCAAACTAACGAACCAGAGCCTTACTGGCAGGGCACCCTGGGGCCTTTGAATATACGCTCATTATCACCGGGTCAGGCTTTACGCCTGGCTCCAATACCACGTTCTCCCTATGGCCTGCCTCAGGGTGAAACTGAGCTTCAATTTAACGTCGCCGCTGTTAGCGTATTTTTACAGTCACCCAATGAATACTTAATTGATTTCAACTTTACAGATACACGCATTGCTGTGAATCATGGCTTTGCAAATGGCTGGGCAGCAGAACTTTCATTTAATGATCGCCGTATCGTCAATTTAAATTTAGATGAGGTTGTTGAAGGTTTTCACGATATTTTTGGGATTGAACAAAATGGACGCGACCTTAATCTGAGCCAGACTCGTGTAAATTTCCCGCAGTCATCTGTGAGCATGGGGAATGAACTCAATGGAATTTTTTCACAAACTGTCGGCATTTCATTACAAAAGGTACTGATAGATAAAAGCGTGCGCTGGCCTGCTCTCTCAATAAGCTTCAACGCCAGTGTTGAGACACTGTCACAGGGCATAATAGAAGAAGGCTCGGTGGATTATGGCGCACAGCTAAGCATGGCCCAAAAATATACATCGGGATATTTTTTCTCAAACATATCCTATTCACACTTTGGTTCGAACAAGACACTTGATGTTATACCACTCGCTGAAAAGCAACTTTCAGGTATGCTTGGTTATGAATTTAATGTCATTAGAAATGAGGCATTTATTATTCAATATCTTTTCAGTGAAGGTGTTATTAAAAACCTTGGTGCACTTGATGATGTTAGCCATGAAATCAGCTTTGGTTATAAATGGAGAACCGGAAACAATATAATTGAAACTGGTCTGGTAGAAAATATTGTTAATTTTGATAATGGACCTGATGTCGCATTTACATTTGGTATTACACATCGTATGTAACGCCTTATCACTCCTTGCAGATTTCACGTCTCATACTTACGATAAAATGCCACACTCACATCATCCAATTATGTCGGCACTCTTTTTTATATCGTAAAAAGGTAAAAAGGTGCCGGGAACAAAGGTAAAAAGGCGTTAAAAGGTGTGATGCCGCAACGCCATTACTTGGCCATCAAATCAATAAATTCAAACCGCTGATGCAGCGTGTCGAAAAAGAATCGATCGGTAAAATTATCGACGCCTCAAAAGAAGACATAAAAGCTACAGAACAAAAGAGCCAGAAAAAAGGCGAAAAGAAAGTGAGTGATGACAAAAAAGCAGGCTTAGATCCCATCGCGGATGAAATCGAATTTGATGACTTCGCAAAAATCGATTTACGCATTGCAAAAATCGTAAAAGCCGAACATGTAGAAGGTGCAGACAAACTACTGCAACTCACACTGGATATCGGTGATGAAACACGCAATGTATTCGCCGGCATAAAATCAGCCTATGCGCCAGAAGACCTTGAAGGCAAACTCACCGTAATGGTCGCCAACCTGAAACCACGCAAAATGCGCTTTGGCATGTCTGAAGGCATGGTGCTGGCTGCCGGGCCGGGTGGGAAGGATTTATGGATATTGAATCCGGATGAGGGGGCGCAACCGGGGATGCGGGTTAAATAAGTCATTTACGAAGCCGCACAATGTGTGGCTTTTACAAAAATCACGTCAATAAGGACCTCTAGAGTTTATAAGCATACTAGCTCTATTAGGTTCATCCCGCCTCTAACTTCTCAGCATAATAAGCGTATTGACAAACAGTATTTTATCTCTAGGTTCTAATATAAAAGTCTAGATTTTTTTAACTACATGCATAGGAATAAACAATCTCATAGGATCATCAGTAAACGGTACAAATATTTCAAAACGCTGATAATAAGTGAGTGCAATATCATCTAGCACATCCAGTATCAAGCAATGAGCGGGGAGTCCTGCTTCAGTTAATTCGGCAGATTTTCTCAAAGCAGTAATTAATGTTTTATCACCTAGACCCTGTTTCTGAAATTTATTATCAACAGCAAGCCTTGCAAGCAAAACAACTGGTACTGGGTATCCTGGCAGCTTATTATCTGTAGGTATTTCCTCTCGGATAACAGTGGAGGTAGCTAATGTAAAATAGGCTGCAAGATCCACCTTATGATTGGCTTTTTCTGCATTTATAACGGGTAGCACCCATGTAGAATTAAGACCTAATTCCATATTTCTTAATGCAAAGCGTGCGAGATATTGGTTCATATCTGGCTTACCGCAATCGAATGATTTTAAATTATGTTTTGATTTATCAGCTAGAACAAATCCCTGTGACAGCTTCAATTAATAACCCTCTGTATCTAGGCGCTTAGCTACATCCAGAATCCGCTTACTGGGTTTCTGTTCTGCATCATTGCAAACAGCAATAAAATGATCATATTGAGCATTGGTTAGCTTAATTGAGGCTTCGCTTTCTAATATCTTTGGGGCATCTTCTCGAATAAGAGCAGATATGTATTCCGTCACCGAAGCACCACGCGCGGCGGCGGCTCTTTCTGCTAGCTGCTTTACACTATGCTCCACTCGCATATCAATACGTTCGCGCCGGGTTGCTTGTTGTGCCATGAAAATCACCTTCACTCATAAATGTACGGAAAATCGCCGTACATCAGTATAGGCAATATTAAACAACCAGGTGATCGAATTATTTTTGGGGCTCCATAAATAGCATTTATACCCAATAAGCTCAATACGGTAGTAAAATAGCTAAATAGCGCATTTAAGAAATTGGAGTTAAAGGGCTCGGCGACAAATGTGAGTCATTACTACGTAATTAATCCAATCACTAATAACATATGTTTATGACTAATCCCGCCCCGCAGAGCAAATATTGGGGTCCAGAAGAAAACACTCAACCCAAATATCCTGAAAAATAATCAGAGTCGGAACGCAATTTCTTCCAATATTAAATAATACTGTGCTCTGACCCCGATTAGCAGTTATAAACTAACCCCTGCTTTCGATCGAAGAAATAACAACAAAAAAGTCTCTAACTCAAAAAGTTAGAAACTTATAATAGAAGTATAAATACTTTATATATTCTCAGTATCCGATTTCTTTATCATCTTCACAATATCATATACATGCTTATACATCACAAGTGCACATAGTAGCGCAATCAACGCAATACCACCTGGCACACTTTCATAATTTAGAAGAATATAGAGTAAGACAGCGGTCGCTCCTAAAAAGACAACTAATCCAGAAATCTTTAGTAATGTGATTTTTTTCTTCATCTTCCAAACACTGTATCACTAGCTGTTGATGGGGTAGATATTTGCCAACCAATTGTTATATCTGACATGGTAGCACCCCTAGTGATGATATTAGACACACTACCTCCAAACATTGGATCAAGTACGTCCCGTAATTATAACCCCCATCATTACAAGAGTTACCATCTGATCTTAATCCCGCTGTTAAGAATAAACCGGGTCAGAGAGCAATTGTTTCTAATATTAGATAATATTCTGCTCTGACGCTGTTTAACATTCCTCACTATAAATTTGATCACTCAGCACTTTCTGTTTAGCATTGGCAGCATTCCATTTTTACTATCACACCTGGCTCATGAAATTTATTTACCTGTTCGTTATTGTGTGTTCCTTAAGCGCCTGTAATATCCAGGAGGTTAAGCCCTGGGAGAAAGCGATACTGTCTGATAAAACAATGCAGTTAAATGCGAATACAACACTCAATAGCCTTGATGCACATTTTTATTACAGCAAGGAAGGCTCTAGTGGTGGCCGTAGTTTTAGTGGCGGCGGCTGCGGGTGTAACTAATGTGCCGCGCTAATATCACTCACCAGCTTAGGCATGCCTGTTGTCACCTTTTGGGGGGCATTGCCTCTATTGGCACTGCATCGGCTAATGAGTGGTATGTCGATATGGGCCTGATGAATTATATTGAGCAGGATCGTAACACCGGCATTGAATACCTGCTGAATGCACAACGCCAGCTTGATAACGAAGACACACTGGTGCTGCAGGCCGAGTTTGATGTGATTACCGGGGCGACACCCAATGGTGCGTCTGCTTCGAATGTTGTGCAAACATTTACTATGGCATCGGGCAATGGCAGCTATAACGTAGATGCCAATACCCTGCCTGCCGATGACACCCATATGGATACTCGTATAGCTTTCTCACTGGGTTACGATGATAAAGCCAGCGACACATTACAGCTTAACTATTCTTCGCATATTTCTATGGAGTTCGATTATCTGTCTCTGGGCGCGGGCTTTTCGTTAATAAAAGATATTAACCAGCATAATACCCAGCTGTTATTTTCTACCGATTTTGAATATAACCGGGTGCACCCTGTAGGCAATGTGCCTACGGCTTTTGCATCGATGCAACCGGTGGGTGATTTCCAGCCCAGAGAAGAAGCCAGCGTGTCCCGTCGACAACATGGCATTAGCCTTGGCCTTAATCAGATTCTCAGCCGACATTCTTTGATGCAACTGAAATATGCCTATGCAGAGGCCAGTGGCTATTTAACCGACCCTTATAAAATTCTCAGCATTGTTGATGATGTGAGTACCACGCAACCGGGTGCAACGCTGGATTATGTTTATGAGCATCGGCCGAGGCAGCGACAGATTGAATCGATCTATACCGCCTATAAAACCCGCTTTGGGCAACATACCATCGATCTCGCTTATCGTTATTACTGGGATGACTGGGAGATTCGCTCCAGTACTGCCGACCTGAAAATACGTTATCAGTTAAATAGCCCGTCGCTGTTTTTACAGCCACATCTGAGGATTTACCAGCAAACGTCAGCTGAGTTTTATCAACATAGCCTGAAAAGCAGTGAGCCATTAGCCGATTATGCCAGTGCAGATTTACGCCTTGCCGCGTTTGATGCCTATACACTGGGTATTCGCTTCGGTAAGTTGTTAGCGAATACCATGGAGCACAGTATAGGCGTAGAATATTACACTCAGCGAGGTGACAGCCACCCGCAATCGGCTATTGGCTTACAGCAGCAACAGGATCTTTTTCCAGATTTGCACACACTTATACTCACCTGGAATTATGCTTTTTACTGGTGAGCAGTAACCATTAAAGGGCAAGCGCCCTTCATTACTTGCTTGCATTTATAAGCAAGCCAGAACAATCGGGGCCATATTATATGCTATGCAGCCAATGGCTGATGTAGTTACCCAGATAGCCGGTGATAGCGACAAGACTCCCGCCAATGATCACAAAACTATTTATTAGCTGTCGTTTGTAACTGTTTTTTGTAGTATTCATATTCATTGCTCCGAGTAGGTTTTGGCTTATTGGCCATTTTTCATGCTGAAAGTCTAACCGGCGAAGCTGAATTCAAGCTGAATAATCGAACGCGATAAAGGCTGCAATAAAAACACTGGGCTGAATACTGAACTGAACGCAGCACACTCAGTAGATCTGCCGAGCGCAGGGTTTGAAGCTTACGTGGACGATGCGGCGGGTGAAGCTGCATTCCTTAAGCTGGGTCAGTTTGATGATTTGAAATAATATTTCGATTATCTGCCATAAAAAAGGCGGCAGGGTAAACCTGTCGCCTTTTTTATTACCTAAATTCAGACAAACTCATGATGACCCACAAGGTCAAATTCCAGTTATTTCTAAATTAGTGGAATCCTCGGCTCCCCTATTTATGTTTTGCTAATATACCTACAGCAGGCGTAGAAAATAAACATATTTCATGTTTTATTTTAACAACCCATTTGCCATAAGTAGTCCTGTAGCGCAACTTATGTATTTTTTATACTCGCTAGTCGCTTGCTGTTCTGGGTTATTCGGATCTGTTAATAATACCTGAGCCATAGTTTCTATTACTGGACGGCTAGCATTCAGCTCAGGATATTTTGCCCACTCATTATTAATACGTTGCTCCGCCTGCCCACCTACTAATGCACCGCAGATATTCACAACATCACTGACCAGAACTGTGCTTTCGCCAGATGAGCTTCCGCCAGAGCTTATACATGCCGTTAGTGACAGAGAAAAAAACGCCAGCATGATTGCCTGTCTTGTAAAAATATTCATATATAACCCTTTAATGAAGCTTTGTAATAGAGAAATCAGTGAAGTGATTATATGGTAACGTAACTCATGGCGTCTATCTGCTATATAGAGAATTGGAATTAATTAACATTTCTTAACATTTCAAACACTCACTATTGGTGTACAATTTCCTAATATAGAATTTAATACCTATGCAATTCAATGACTATAGTTAGCACGTAATGCAAGGTTTGAATCACATTATTTTTTTAATACACTTTATTAAAGGTATCCATACAATGAAAAACCTACTAATAGCTTTAAGCCTCGCAGGTACAACCATTCTCAGTGGGTGTACAACTTTCGATGCCTACACCGGTGAAGAAAAGACAACTAACACCGCAAAAGGCGCAGGCATAGGTGCAGGAACGGCAATGGTTTTATCCTACCTCGCTAACAAAGATAAAAGCTCAAGCGAGCGAAAAAAACGCTTACTGAGAGATGCCGGTATTGGTGCTATTGTGGGCGGTGGTGCTGGATACTATATGGACACTCAAGAAGCTAAATTAAGGCAGCAATTACGTAATAGCGGAGTAAGCGTAGTTCGTGAAGGCGACAACATCAATTTAATCATGCCAGGGAACATTACATTTCCAAGTAACGGCAGTCATCTAATGACTGACTTTTACGACGTTCTTGATTCTGTGGCACTGGTATTAGAAGAGTTTGAGAAAACAACCATTGTTGTTGCTGGTTTTACAGATAGCAAGGGTACGGAAGCATACAACCAGCAATTGTCAGAAAGTCGCGCAAACACCGTGGCCACATATTTGCAATCAAGAAAAGTTAATAGCGCCCGCTTCGAAACAATAGGCTTCGGTGAAAAAAACCCTATAGCTGATAACAGTAGTGAAGCAGGTCGCTCATTAAACCGTCGCGTAGAGCTTTCACTTATTCCAATCGTGGAATAAACGTTAACATTAGTACCAAATAGTTGACGATATAAAGGTTCCAGAGAGATTATTTCTTTATTCATCGGGGTCAGGGCACAATTGTTTCTAATATTAGATAATATTGTGCTCTGCCACCGATTAACACTAAGCTGAATTCAAGCCGAATAGCCAACTCACAAGGGAATCAATGGAGTTAGACTCTATTGATAACCGTAGCGCTTAAATGAAAGAAATATATTAAGGAGTCGAATGAATGAGTAAAGATTCATACTGTAATATACCGACAGAACCTGATTACACGGGTGTTAATATTATCGAGCTTTCACCTGAACCTGCTTTAGAGGATTATTTACAGGCGATGAAGCTGGCTGACATAGAGGCTGAAAAATTACTGGGTGATTTTATGTTACTCGCCTGGTACGATCGTGATCGAGACTTCGAATCACCCCAGCATTCCAGTGAATGCCATGCGAATAGCGCTATACCGGGCTATGTTGATTATGGTTTATACCATGGCGCAACACTCAAGATCGATATTGAACAGGGACGCTTTGTGTTTTTCTATTTGCCGGTTGATATTTAAAGCGGTTCAATCGAGCCAGGCCCCGTTGAAAAGGTATTTGGGCCTGAGTAAAAACGCAACACCAACCACATTCAGTTACAACAATCATCAACTCTATTCAAATATGAAAAAAGGCCTGTTAGCCCAATTCTACTTTCCGGGCATGCCACAGCCTTTCATTTGACGTGGCAAGCATGGCCAGATGCGCTACCTCAAATAATGAATGCTGGCTTCAGACTGCTGGTAAGGCGCTTAAAACAGGCCCGAAACTCGCGAAAGAATAAATTTTTACACTGGGCCTAATGGCCCGCTAACACACATGCCTGGCCGCCATTATTAAATAATCTTAGGCGCTGCATCTCTATAGGGTGTAGACTGCTACACATTACACTCTTTTTTGTCTCTATACATTCTGCACGGCAAGCCCATTCACCGTAAGATTTATATTACTCACTGCACACAATACGCTTAGTGCCTGATTCTACTGATGAATATTCTCTTACATTACATACAAGCATACGCACAATGAAACAAACACGCTTCGATTATACATCGCCATTTTATTTGCTGATTTTTTTACTGGTTCCATTATCTTATTCCGGGTTCGTTTTAGCCGAGGAAAGCGACACAGGTATACCTGAAAATGCATCTGCAAATAAATATGGCCACGACTGGACCTGCCACCCCGGATATCGAAAAAAGGACAATGTATGTATTGCGATTACCATACCGAACAATGCCTACCCGACTCATAAAACCTATGGTAGAGGATGGGATTGTCATTGGGGATATAGAGAAACTAACGGCGAATGCAATCTGATAACCATACCTGAAAATGCCTACCTTAATTACTCTGGCATAAGGTGGGAATGCAAGCGTGGTTATTTAAAGGTTAAAAATGGCTGTGTTATTATTAAGGTGCCCGAGAATGGATATTTAAAAACAACGACCTATGGCGATGGCTGGGTGTGTGAGCGAGGATACACGGCAACGAAATCTACCTGTGAAAAATTAATCGTACCGGAAAACGCACACATTACTTTTTCTGGAAACACATGGGAATGTAACAGGCCCTACGAGCGAGTTGGAGATCAATGTATTAAACGCTCGCTCTAAAACCCAGGCAGACAAAAATTGTTAGCCGTGCAATTAAAAGTAGAATATGTAGTCCACAAACACAGATCACATTGCCAACAGTGGCACCTGGAGGTTATGGATCGCTTGCCTCTGCATTTAGCTCTAATAGCGACACTATTGGTTCACGGCTAATCGCCATCTAAAGATGTTATAATTACGCCCTGCTATTTTTCGGATTTTTCAATTGTCTTCTAAACCCGCTCTTCAAGATAACAAACATCATTTAACGATTATCGCCGCCCTGCTATCGATGATCGGGCCGTTTACGATTGATGCATACCTGCCATCGTTTCCTGACATTGAAATCACCTTTGGCATAAGCCGAGCCATGCTCTCACAAAGCCTGGCAATTTATTTAATTGCCTTTGCTGTTTCAACATTGATGTGGGGGCCACTGTCTGATCGCATTGGACGTCGCCTGGTTATTATGGCCAGCCTGTTTATTTACACCTCTGCCTCCATTGGCTGTGCGCTGGCTGATAACACAAACAGTTTTATGCTGTTTCGTGTATTACAGGGATTTGCTGCCAGCGGGGGTTTTATTGCCAGCCGCGCCATGATTCGTGATGCGCATGATGCCGAGGCAGCTCACCGGGCGATGGCTCATGTGATTCTTTTATTTGCCGTTGCCCCCGCAATTGCGCCCATTATCGGTGCCTGGCTACATGACCTTTTTGGCTGGCGCAGTGTTTTCTGGTTTCTTGCCCTGCTGAGCTGTTTATTATTGTTAATGACGGTCTTTATAGAAGAAACTCTGGCCTCTCATAAACGCCGTTCGTTTCACCCTGTTTCTGTCTTACGTGTTTATGTGAGCGCATTAAAACACCCACGCTTTGTGACCATGACCTTGAGCCTTTCATTTGGTTTCGCGGGGATTTTTCTTTATATCGCAGGCTCACCCTCTGTGATTTATGATTTTCTGGGCCTGGGTACGAATGATTTTGGTTTACAGTTTGTACCCATGGTAAGCGGCATGATGCTCGGCGCATTTATTTCCAGCAAACTGGCACATCGCTGGTTACCCCTGCGTATTATTTATACCGGCTTTGGTCTTATTATCATTGCTATGCTGCTTAATCTTTTACAGGTTAGTTTGCTTGACGCCAGTGTGATTACCATTATTGGCCCCCTGGTTATTTATGCCGTTGGCCTTTCCATCATGATGCCGGCCATAACCATACTGGCACTGGACTGTTTTCCGGAAAATCGTGGCGCGGCGGCATCCATGCAGGGATTCTTTCAGATGTCTGTAAATGCGGCGGTCGCCAGTATTGCTGTACCCTTGCTACACACGCAAAACCTTCATTTTGTACTGGGGCAGCTGGTGTTTATGCTGATATCGCTCGGCTTATGGTATGTATCAACACGCTACAGAACACCAACCGCTGTTAATCCACTCTAAGCATTCTGGCTTTTAAAACGTTAGTTCGGGTTTATTGATCTAAAAACAGAATATCCTGATATTTCTTATTCAACTTGATTGATTCTATGTTTTTCAGACATGCGTCTCTCATTGATTTAGATTTAAAGAAAAACCCATTCGGGCTTTTCCCAAATAATGAGAATCGATCTATCTTTATATCATCACTAAACTCCGTAGAATCCAGAAGTTCTTTCTGGTAAAACTCAAAAATCTTAAAATCCAGTTGTATAAAGTCCGTTCTTTTTTTATACAGCATTTCAATTTGAGCCATCTGCTGATGCACTTCTAAATACATTGGATTATTTTTAGCCATTCGCGCATATTCGCTGCCCAGATGAGATGCCGCTCCATGCCACGAAACAACCGAGTGGCCTTTTAAGTCACTTATGCTATCAATAGAGAAATGATTCTCTGCCAGGGAAAATGCCATATTTTCATAGGCATACAGATTACCGGTAAAATAGCCCTCTAATGCGTAATCCTTTATGCTTTTACTATTTATATCTGTTACAACATCAACTCGATTATTTGCGAACTCTTTTATTCGTCGGGCATAAGGCAGTAGCACCGGTTCAATTATATAACCTGACGGTTCGAGGCAGTCTTTTAGCAGGTCAACAAGAATACCGCTGCTTCCATCTTTCATTACCCACGGAGAAAGCGTATTTCCAAAAGCGACTGTTACAGTATTATTTTCACTTGCGCTAACAGTTTGGGTTATTAAAGAGTAAACAATAAATGGAAAGATTAGTTTCTTCAGCATTGTTAATCATTCTCCCAGCAGATATGGCACGGACATGGATGCGCGCGATGAGGTACATGGCGCCTTCCAGGTACAACATATACTCTTCGAAACACTCGCCTGTATTGTTTTAATAAGACCCACTTCATTTTTAATTAATAGCCCGCCCAGACAGACTATACACCCTATTAACTCGGGCCGCTGCTGCACACAGATGCCATGTAACTTCACCAGGCACAGGAGAAATGACCTCGAAAGCGACAACCGCTAAACAACAAGATAGCAAACTTTTACGCATTGTAATTTGTAGTACACTTGCTGCTGTGTCTTTTAGCTCGTCACAACCGCTGAATCCATCGTTGCATGGGATATTAGAATCGGATCAGCCAATAAATATAAGGATTTGTTTATGTCTAATATGCTTCTACTGGGTACTCGCAAGGGCACTGTCATCTTCGATCGAATAAATGCGAGATGGCAGCCTCGCCCTATTTCTCATGCCGGCATTCCTGTGTGTTATGCCGCATGTGATCCACGGGATGGCACGTTATGGGCATCGCTGGATCATGGTCACTGGGGGCCAAAGCTGTCACGCTCACGTGATGCTGGCCAGAGCTGGGAGGAAGCGCCTTCCATTAAATTTCCCGAGGGGTCGCGTTATATCGCAAAGTATATACCGACCGAAGATTTCGATGCAGATGCGCCGGTCGCGGCAGCCGAGTATCAGGATGCCTCCATTTATAAAATCTGGAACATTACGTTTGGCCACGCCGAACAGGCGGGCCGAATGTATGCTGGCACCATTCCGGGCGGCCTCTTTGTCAGCGATGATGGCGGTGAAAGCTGGCAGCTCAATCGCCCCCTGTGGAACCATGAAAGCCGGGGTGGCGACCTGTTTAGCGGCGATGCCAGCAGCGAGAATCACTGGCAAGGTACTCCAGCGAGCATTGACTATGGTATTTTTGAGCCAGGCATTCATTCTATTATTCTCGATCCACTCGATGCCCGTCACCTTTATGTTGCGGTATCGATGGCGGGTGTACTGGAGTCAACCGATGGCGGTGAAACATGGTTTGGTCGCAACAACGGCGTTTTGAATGATTTCCTGCCGGATCCACAAGCCGAATGGGGACACGATCCTCACTATGTTACGGCCTGTGCTAAACAGCCCGAGCACCTCTGGCAACAAAACCACTGTGGCGTATTTTACAGCAGCAATGGTGCACAAAGCTGGGAGAAGGTGAGTGCGCCAGAAGTGGGCGTGCATTTCGGCTTTCCCATTGCAGTGGATGCCTGCGACGGTCGCACCGCCTGGGTTGTACCGGCGCAGGCAGATATGCAGCGTATGGCCATTGATGGCGGCCTGTGCGTGGCACGCACCACGGATGGTGGCAAAACCTGGCAGGCATTTCGCAACGGCTTACCGCAGGAGAATGCATATGACATTGTGTTAAGACACAGTCTGGATATTGCCGGTGACTGTTTATGCTTTGGCAGCACCACTGGTAACCTTTACCTTTCTGAAGATCGGGGCGAACACTGGCACTGCCTGGGCACTCACTTCCCGCCAATTTATTCTGTCCGGTTTGCCTGAGATCATGGTCACTGTTGAAATAACCAGCCACCTTTATCGCTTTTTTCCTGATTTAAGGAATCGCACAATCAGTGTGCCGCCGGGTTCAGTCGCCGAGGTGCTGGCTTCGATAGATAAAATAACCCCGGGGTTCAGTGATTACATTGTCGATGAACATGGCGCCCTTCGAAAACATGTCAAACTGAGTATTAATGACACAATAGTTATCGATAAAAAAACACTTTCAGATCGGGTTCCACAAGGCGCGACGGTTTTTATTTTTCAGGCACTGAGTGGAGGCTAAATACAGAACAGCAGAATAATATCTTTGCGCCTTTAACACTGTGCGTTAACGCAGGGCCGTTTTTATATATTCAAATGCCGCACTGTATACGCGATTCCATTCCCCCTTAAGTGATGCATTTAATGGCTGCCAGAAAAAGCTAAATACATGCCCGCCGTCATCATGCGTATCAAACTCCCAGGTATCCGGTAACAGGGTTTCATAGTGCATCAGGCAAAATCCCCACACCTGATTCTTGAAACCAGGCTCCCAGACGCCCAGCTGCCTCACAACCTGCCCCTGAATGCCTGACTCTTCTGCAAGCTCACGCACACAGGCGACATCCAGCGGCTCACCTTTATTTATATTACCTTTTACAAGTTGATTTCCGGCTTCGGGATGCTTGAACGCCAGCAGTTCTAACTGGTTATCTTTGTACCGCAAAACGACAGGGCAGGCTTTATTCATAGTTGTGTACTAATTGATTGGGGTGCTGTTATATAAATGGGATAAATTTGTATGCAAATAATAATACAAATAGCGATTGATTGTTACGCCTATTAGAGCGCAAATCACATATTCCATCTGTTTTACCGGTAAATATGGCCCTCAACTGAGGCTCTCATTTTTTAACGCAATCAGTTACACTAAATTAACCAGCTGCATCATGCGCATATATGCAGTGAAGCCTGAACCGAATTGCAACCTGTTTTGCATTTTAAATGTGGGTACTTCTTTGTATAACCAGATTACTTTAATCAGAATACTGTGGGTAATGGTATTCATATTTATTCCCCTGCTCTCTATTTATGGCCGGGGTATTCAGATGTTCCTGAGAGATAATCTGTCTACCACTCAATTTACTGCCATCACGGCGATAGTACTTCTCGCCTTATGCATTAAAGCCGTTTACTGGCTTATAAAAAAACATGCACTGAAAAAAATCTGGCATCTTGGCTGGTTTATTCCTTTATTTTTTATACTGCCATTCTTTATGCCTATCATTGAAGAGCGTGTACATTTTATTGTGTTCGGCAGTTTTGGTTTTCTCAGTATGCTGATCTTTTCACCACGCATCGCCATCGCTATATGCCTTGCTGTTTCAGCGCTAGATGAAGGCCTGCAATGGCATTTACCAGATCGTGTAGGCGACTGGGCTGACATTGCAATCAACACACTTGCTTCACTGGGTGCTGCAGCCATTGTTTATATTACCTGGAAAAAAGATGCATAGACTGAGAGTAATGCTAACTGCCCTTTTTCTGTGCTTCTTTGCTGCAGTAGCCTCGGCAGGCACACAGATAGTGGCCCTCGATGTGGGTGAAGGACAGGCGATATTAATAAAACACCATAATGAAGCATTATTAATTGATACGGGCCATGCAGGACAGGCACATCTGTTACTCAGTAAACTGAATAATTATGGCATTGAGAAACTAAACAGTATTATTCTTACTCATCTTCACCCTGACCATGCCAGCGCCTATTTCAGGCTCGTTGAAGCCTTTCCTTCTGCATTGATTTATTCTAACTGCCATCCATTAACCGATAATATTCAGCCTGATATGACCCGCTGGGTGCATGACAGCCTGAATAACAACCCGCAGCACAGCTGCCTGAAAGCCGGTGATAACCTGGCTTTTCACAATGCAAAATTACACATACTCTGGCCAGAACACTTTATTAATCACAATCTCAATCTGCATTCACTTGTCATTAATATTCACATTGAAAATAAAAATACATTAGTCATGGGTGATGCCGGGTTTGCTGCTGAAAAAAAATTAGTCTCTGAAAACAAATTACCGAATCCCCTGCACACCCTCGTTGTTGGGCATCATGGTGAAAATGACGCAACGAGCAAGGCATTTCTTCAGGCAGCAAAGCCACAGCTTGCGATTATTTCTGTTAACAAAAACAATATAAGAGGATACCCATCGGAACAAACAGTACAACGGCTTAATTCGATGGGCATCAAAGTACTTAGAACTGACAGACAGGGTGATATTGAAATTCAATAATTATATAAGCTCATTTATGAAAGATATAACTGGAAAAAAATATAGCATTTCTGGCATGACTATCGAAATTATGGCTGATACTGGTACTCAATACGAAACACGTAATATCACCACTCAGGAGACAATATTTTTCAATAAGGACGTACTTGAACGCGCTATTAAACTCGGCAAAGCCGAAGAGAAACTGGATAGAGCAACTGGATAGATCAAATGAAAATTTATAATAACAACTACATGCATATTATCGAATGCAATGATTATTACTAGCCAGTTTCAACCCGCAAGAGGCTTAGGCAATCCTCACCTGCAAACACTTTTGCCCACCTTGTATCGCCGCTTTAATGATGTGAAGTTTATACCGCAAACACTGGAACTGGACGATGGTGACTTTGTTGATTTAGCCTGGACAGAAAAGCCACTTAACAGCAAACCCATTGTCATTATTTTTCATGGCCTTGCCGGCTCCATGCACTCGCCTTATGCCAGAGGTATGATGAAAGCCGTTCAACAACAGGGCTGGACGGGTGTGTTAATGCATTTTCGGGGATGTTCAGGCCGCCACAATCGACTGGCCCGCTCTTACCACAGCGGTGATACCGGCGATGCCCGATTTCTGCTTAACTGGTTAGGCCAGCACTACCCTGATTCCTCACTGGCGGCGATCGGTTATTCACTGGGGGGAAATATGCTCCTCAAATTGCAGGCGGAACTTGCTGAGCACTCACCACTGCAGGCAGCAGTGAGCGTTTCAGCGCCCATGCAACTAAACGTTAGCGCAGCTGTTTTAAATTCAGGATTCGCTCAGTTGTATCAATGGGTATTAATTCGAGCGCTGAAACAGCAGCTGGCCAGCAAGCTAGATTTATTTGATTACCCACAGCTCATTAATTTTCAACACAAGAATTTGCATGAAATCAAAAACTTCTGGCAGTTCGACAACCAGATCACCGCGCCATTGCACGGCTTTAAAGATGTACATGATTATTATCGGCAATCCAGCGCCAGGCAATACCTGACAGGAATAAGCCGTAACACCTTAATTATTCATGCGCTTGATGATCCCTTTATGGACGAGACAATTGTACCCACAGCAGAAGAACTGTCGTCATCTACCACGCTGGAACTCAGCACACACGGTGGACATGTCGGCTTTATTAGTGGCAATCCTGTTAAACCTGTCTTCTGGCTGGAACAACGGATTCCTGAATATTTAGCGCATTTGCTAAACTAAATTGCACTGCGCGCCAAAAAGCCTGAAAATCGCTACCTTTATCTACATGACATAGTCAACGAGGCGACCAACCATGAAGCAAATCGAATTACACAGTGAGCCTGTTGAACTCAATAAGATCCTTAAATTTGAAGGCATTGTTGGCAGCGGCGGTGAAGCCAAAACAGTTATTGGAGATGGCCAGGTAAAGGTTAATGGTGAAGTTGAAACCCGAAAACGCAAGAAAATAATATCCGGTGATATTATTGAGTTTATGGGCGAGCAATACAAAATCGTCCTTGCGTGAACCTATTCATCCTCTAACAATATACTATTAATCAATATATGGCCTCAGAACACGAAAAGGGAAAAGTAGAGCTGGAAGTATTCAAACGCTTCGCTCAGGTCGCCGGGCTTAATGTAAGCTCGGTTGATAAACAGTTGCCTGAAGGTGGTATTCCCGATCTAAAATGCATTATCGATAATGAAGTCGTCTATTTTGAGCTGGCTGAAGCCTGTTCGCAGGACATTGCGAAAGCGCTGGCTACCTCAGATAACAGGGATGACCCTGTTTACGTGGAAGTAAAAAACTACGCTTCAGATATTTATAACAAGAAAATAGAGAAAACCTATTCTGTAAGTGAACCCGTCGAGCTACTTATTTATAATGCAGGACGCAGTATATTGCCCGATGAAGTCATTCTTGAAAACATAAAAAACTCGGCCCAACATGGCAAAGGCCAGTTTAGAAAAATCTGGTATTTTGGTGAACATGCAGATGAAATTTAAACTTTTTTTATCATATGATTACTATTGCCAACGACAGTAACTGATATTTATGACAAACAATAACCCTATTGGTATATTCGACTCCGGCATTGGCGGCCTGTCTGTCGCCAGCCGCATTCATGAAGCTCTACCGAATGAAAACCTGCTGTATATTGCCGATTCTGCTCACGCACCTTACGGCGAAAAAACCGAAGCGTATATTATTGAGCGTGCTAATTTCATTGCGGAGTTTCTATTAAATAAACAGGCCAAGGCAATTGTTGTTGCCTGCAACACGGCTACCGCCGCCGCCATTAAAAATCTCCGAGCCAGCTACAGCATTCCTATTATTGGTGTTGAGCCAGGTGTAAAGCCTGCCGTATTCAACACTAGCACTGGCGTCATCGGGGTACTGGCAACAACACAAACACTCAAAAGCAGCGCCTTCAATAATCTTGCAGAAAATTTTTCATCACATGTCGATATCGTAGTACAGCCCTGTCCCGGTTTAATGGAGCAGGTTGAAGCATTGAGCTTTGATAATGCATTAACCGAAGCGCTGGTGAAACAGTATGTAGAACCACTACTAGAACAGCATGTTGATAATATTGTTCTGGGCTGCACTCACTATGCATTTCTAACACCGATGATAGAAAAAATAGCTGGCGCTAATGTAAATATTATTAATACCGATACTGCCATTGCAAAAGAAACGTCCCGACGTCTGCAACTTGATAATCTGCTATCTAGCAGTGCCGATGCCGGCACACAGGCATTCTGGAGCAGTGGCGATCTATCTATTGCTCGTCAACAAATTTGCCTGCTATGGGGCGAAGCTGTTGATGTTTTATCGATGTAGAAAATTTCTAAGGAGAGAAAATCATGAAACATTTAAACATTATGCTATGTCTTTTAGCACTAACGCCCATACATGCAACAGCACAGGACTACCCGGACATAAGCAAGCTGGGGATGAACCAGATGAGCATGCAAAAGATACAGGCGATGCAGACCTGCATGGCGTCTGTCGATCAGAAACAGTTACAGTCTATTGAGCCGCTACAGGCTAAATTGGATAGTGAAATAAAACCTTTATGTCGCAGCGGTCAACGTAACGAAGCGCAGAAAAAAGCAATGACGTATGTGAAGAAAATGATGAACAACCCGGCAATAAAAGCCATGCAGAAATGCGGCGAAATTGCCAAAGACATAATACCGGAAATGCCTTTTATGGAGATGGTGAAAGAAACAGGAAATCAGCATGTTTGCGACACTTATAAGCAATAGACATGCGTAAAATGTAAAGCTCCGTCGCAACTGGTTTAATCAGGTTATATAAACCCTGATTAAATCTGTTTCAGGAAATGTCATAAGTACCTATTCAACATTGCTCATTGAAACAATCACATCCACATTAAGATAGTTTTTGTTATTTTTTATTAATTCAGCCACTTCGCTCAGGTGCTGAGCTTTAAATTCTTTCAGCCTGTCTTCACCCAGGGAGTCAAGCATACCTCGATAACCTGCATTCCAGACAATATCCCACCATTGATCCGTGCTAACAATGGTATAACCGAAATCATATTGCTTACATTCCGGCTCACTCAAGCCGACATCTGCAAACAGCTTTTTCATGTGCGCATCTGAACACAACCTTAACCAGCCAGGCGTGGGCACATCAAAGCCAAACTCACCATAGAGTCGCATAAAAGCATCGGTAAATGGCGAGAACGAGCCTTCGGCAAAGGTTGTTAGAATAATTTTTCCGCCGGGTTTAACCTGTCTGGCAAACTGCTCAAGTGCCTGCTCCATTTCATTTACAAAAAAGATTCCAAAGCTACACACCGCGACATCAAACGTCTCACCGAAGGCCATATCCTCAAAGGCCATCTGATGAAATTCAATATTATCCAACCGATGCAGATCTGCTTTGTTTCTGGCCTGTTTGAGCATCCCTGATGATAAATCAACCGCTGTCACCCTGGGCCTATTTTGATGCCGTGCAAGAGCAGCCGTTACCTTCCCCGTGCCACAGGCAATATCCAGCACGGTTTGAGAGGCCTGTATATCGGCAGTTTCACTGATAACATCGGCTGTTTTATCAAACCAGGAGAGCGCTGGATGGTCATACGCATCGGCTACGGTATCAAATGTTTTTTGTACAAATTCTCGACGCTTCAGCTTGTCCATTATGTTTCCTTTTTGATAAGAGATCTGACACAGAATCAGATACCGCTAAAGTCTATGTTCTATTGAACTTTATTGAGACATCCTGGCATAAACAGACAGGCATAAAGCGTATCTATATACCTTACAAGTCTACACATAGATAATCCTTGTATTTGTATGATATACAATATATATCTTTAATATAAAGACTGTCACCTTCTTTATTCACTGCCTGTCACACATGATGGCCGATTATGTTAATACAGGTTCACACGGAGATAACTATTGCTATCTGTCTTTTCTGATTTTGCTTCATGGCTGGTTTATTCCATAGCTGGGTTACATCCCGATTCCAAATCGGCCCAGTCACTGCATTTTTTTATTGAAGATACGACAAAAATCTTCGCTCTTTTGATTGTGATGATTTATTTAATCGCGCTGCTGCGTGCCTCGCTTAATATTGAAAATGTACGAAATTATCTGGCTAAAAAACACAGAGGTGTAGGCTATTTTCTAGGTAGCATCTTTGGGGCTATTACACCCTTTTGCTCCTGCTCAAGCATTCCTGTTTTTTTAGGCTTTACTTCGGCAGGTATTCCAGTTGGCATTACCATGGCATTTCTTCTTACGTCACCCCTTATCAATGAAGTGGCCGTGCTTTTATTATTGAGTCTGGTGGGCTGGGAAATAACGGCTATTTATGTATTTACAGGGATGGTCGTTGGCATTATTGGCGGGCTCTTTCTCGATACCATTCACGCCGAACGATGGTTACAACCCTTTGCGCTCAAGGCATATCAGAACGCTGCAACAAATGCGACATTAGATGATTCAGTACGCCCAGCGCTATCACTAAAAGAAAGACACCTGTTCGCAAAACAGGAGCTGACTGATATTTTCTTACGTGTGTGGAAATGGGTCATTATTGGCGTAGGTTTAGGTGCGGCGTTACATGGCTTCGTTCCAGATGACTGGCTACAGAATAATTTGGGGCAGAATCAATGGTGGTCAGTACCTTCGGCTGTGTTAGTCGGTATTCCGCTGTATTCAAATGCAACTGGCATTATTCCTGTTATGGAGAGCCTGATCACCAAAGGCCTGCCACTCGGTACAACCATGGCTTTCTGCATGAGCACCGTGGCTGCCAGTTTTCCCGAATTCATACTGCTCAAACAGGTAATGCAGTGGAAATTACTGGCCACTGTTTTCGTCATGCTATTATTTGCGTTTACCGTTGTGGGATGGATATTGAATTTCATTCCACTCACATAGGAGCCTTATATGAAAGATATAAAAGTACTCGGCAGTGGTTGCGCAAAATGCGTGAAAACAGCTGAGCTTATTCAAACGATTGCTGATGAAAAAAACATATCGATTCAGCTAAGCAAAGAAACCAGCCCCGAGGTCATCATGAACTTTGGCGTGATGAGTACGCCTGCTGTGGTTGTCGATAATCAGGTGGTACATTCTGGATCTATACCGGATAAGGCAAAGATTGAATCCTGGATAACGGGCTAGAGCAGATTTTATAGTCCGAATTTTAGGTCTGGAATTATCAGGTTTGAATGATTAGATTTTCAGTTACATTGGACAGATAGGCGACTTAAACGCCTTCATGTTTTTCCTGTCGATTCATGCGAATTGCCTGCCAGAAAGTTCTTACATCAACGTGTTCGTGCCTGCTAATTAAGGTGATGAGTATTTCTTCTATTGCGGCATAAGTACACACGGCGGCCGCCAGCTTAAATGGCCAGTTCATATAGCCTGAAAATAACAGAATATAGGCAATGATGGTTATTCCTACAGCCAGCTTAACACTCCAGGTGTGATAGCTTGTGAGTGTTTTAAACTTGATCAGGCCGATCAGAACCGGCAGTGTAAAGCTGGTAACGATGAGCAAAAAATACAGGGCTTCACGTTTTACTATCTCTGGCCATAATATCCAGGCAGAAATGGCCATCACGGAATACACCAGAAAATCACCCCAGCTATCCAGGTGCGATCCCATTGCGGTAATCTGATTTAATATTCTCGCCAGAAAACCATCCAGCACATCTGTAAATACGGTAATGACCAGGGCGATTAAAAACCATTCTGCCTGTTGCTGCACGGCCAGCCAGAGTAACACCGGAGCCATCAGCAGCCGGATCAGGCTGACAAAGTTGGGTAAATTATAAAAATTTTCTTTTTCCATTTGTCATCACCTGTTGCGTCATCTTAAACATGCACGTTATATAACTGCATTTAATAGGGCCTGCGTCGTAACCCTATTTTATAGAGAAGTCGTGAGAATATCAGATCAAATACGACAAAGCCTGTCACCAGCAACAGCACAGAAAGATAATTTAACGTAAACATCTGCATCATCAATAGCGCCGGCAACAGCGACTCTAGCAGTTGATCAAACAGTGGCGCCATACTGCTCGCAGGTAAATTCATCCGGCGTTTACTAAAACTGGTCAGCAGATCTCCCAGCATTGCAGCCGCGGCAATCAACAGACCCGTGCTGATTTCATAGCCTAATAACACGGCTGCAAGCCCGGTGACCAGCAATGCGGACAACAGCCCTCGCCATGTTTTCGAAGCGCCAAACAGTCGTTTCTGATCAATAAAAACCAGCCCCCCATCGACAGGTAGATTCCATTTATCGCCCAACATTTTACGCGCTATAATCGGCATGCCATTCGCAATAACAATCAGCACAAAGAGATGTATTAGTAAGACACTCATATTCATTCCATAAACACTCGCACAACCATTAGATTAATAATAGAGATTAATCAGGCAATTATCGACCTCTGATATAGATGGTTCTGCTTTGAGTTTATAAAGTGATAAATCGGGTATGTATTATGATAGAAACAGAGCTAAAGAAATTAGCCGGGGACTGGAATAAAATATTGTTGCCTGGAAGTGTTCAGCATCCCTGCTAAAGACTCGCAAGATCGTTTTAAGGCCTAGCCTTTTTTCATCATTTCAAAAAATTCATCATTCGCTTTGGTACTCTGCAAACGCTCAAGCATAAACTCGATGGCACCCAGCTCATCCATGGGATGCAGCACTTTACGCAGCACCCACATCATCTGTAGCTCTTCCGGGTCGGTGAGTTTTTCTTCGCGACGTGTACCCGAACGATTAATATTAATTGCAGGGTAAATTCGCTTTTCAGCAATACGACGATCCAGATGGATTTCCATATTACCTGTACCCTTAAATTCTTCGTAAATAACCTCGTCCATTTTCGAACCGGTATCTACCAGCGCCGTAGCCAGAATAGTGATACTGCCACCTTCTTCAATATTACGCGCTGCACCAAAGAAACGCTTGGGCCGGTGTAATGCATGCGCATCTACACCACCGGTAAGCACCTTACCTGATGAAGGAATAACGGTGTTGTAGGCACGTGCCAGACGCGTGATAGAGTCCAGTAAAATCACCACGTCTTTTTTATGTTCAGCCAGTCGCTTGGCTTTTTCGATAACCATTTCAGCCACCTGAACGTGGCGACTAGCCGGCTCGTCGAAGGTAGATGACACGACTTCACCGCGCACCATGCGCTGCATTTCGGTCACTTCTTCCGGGCGTTCATCGATCAGTAAAACGATCAGATAGCACTCGGGATGGTTTGAGGCAATTGACTGAGCCAGATTGCTCATCAGCATGGTTTTACCGGCTTTTGGTGGCGAAACAATCAGGCCACGCTGACCTTTACCAATCGGTGCCACCAGATCAATGATACGTCCGGTAATATCTTCTGAACTGCCATTGCCGCGCTCAAGCTTTAAACGTTCTTCCGGGTGTAATGGTGTGAGGTTTTCAAATGCGACTTTGTTTTTTGCATTTTCTGGTGCATCAAAGTTGATTGAATCAACCTTGAGCATGGCGAAATAACGTTCGCTGTCTTTGGGCGGTCTAATTTTGCCTGCAATCGTATCGCCGGTTCTCAGCCCAAAGCGACGAATCTGGCTCGGCGACACATAGATATCATCCGGGCCTGCCAGGTATGAGCCTTCGGCAGATCTGAGGAAGCCAAAGCCATCCTGTAATATTTCCAGAACACCATCGCCAAAAATATCTTCGCCACTTTTCGCATGCGATTTCAGGATGGCAAAAATAATATCCTGTTTTTTAGCTCTGGCGAGGTTTTCCAGTTTCATGGACTGGGCGATTTCTACAAGTTCGGAGGGGGCTTTGCTCTTAAGTTCAGTTAGATTCATAGTTGGATTTTTGAAAGATTTAGATTAGACGGAAAAATACAGTATTCAGGGTTTATTCTTGTATCTTGAGTTTGATTTATAATTGATTGAATTAAGGGCGGGATTGAGCCCCAATTTCTAGATCGTATTCAGGTCGGCTGGGAATGGTGCCGGCTACGATTAATTATTCACGCGACTTTAGCACACAAATTACAGGGCGTCTATAAAAAAGCGGCAGACACCCTGTAAGTCTGTATTCTTATAGATTGCTATCTAAAAAGGCGGTTAACTGTGATTTTGACAATGCGCCCACTTTGGTCGCTTCTACTTCACCGTTTTTGAACAGCATCAGAGTGGGAATACCGCGAATACCAAACTTTGGAGGCGTACCCGGGTTTTCATCAATATTCAGTTTGGTGATTTTAATCTTGCCAGCGTAGGTGCCTGCAATTTCATCAAGAATTGGTGCAATCATCTTACAGGGGCCGCACCACTCAGCCCAGTAGTCAACCAGTACTGGCACATCAGAATTTAATACGTCACTTTCAAAACTGTCATCAGATACATGAACGATCTCACTCACAGTAGTTAACCTCCGGGTTTGGATTTATCATCTAGTCGCAATTCTTGGTTGCTTAACGGTATATAGTTTTAAGCAGAAGAGCAATTCAGTTGGAATAATTGTTATACGAATTCTATAAGAATTCCATATTAGCTAATTTCACACATTTGTACAGTCTGGCATAGTGCTTTATGCTACGGCAATGAGCACACATCTGACTGATCAACGATTCGATCAATATAAATTACCTGATTCTCTGCTGCAAGGCCTGAATCAGGCCGGATTTAACCAATGCACTCCGATACAGGCGAAGAGCCTGCCTCTGTCACTCGATGGCATCGATGTCGCAGGCGAAGCACAGACGGGCACCGGCAAAACCATCGCCTTTCTGGTGGCGGTGTATAAAAAACTGCTAACCGAGCCCGCGGATGAACACCGCAAGGCCAACCAGCCGCGCGCACTGATTCTCGCGCCCACACGGGAGCTGGCGATACAGATACATAAGGATGCCGAACTGATTGGACAGTTCACCGGGCTCAAGCTGGCACTCCTGTATGGTGGCGCGGGTTATGAAGAACAACAGCAGGCAATTAAAGATGGTGCAGATATTCTAATCGGCACCCCGGGACGCCTGATCGACTTCTTCAAGCAGCATATATTCAACCTGAAGCAGATTCAGGCGTTAGTTCTCGACGAAGCCGATCGCATGTTTGATCTGGGCTTTATCAAGGACATTCGCTACCTGATGCGTCGCTGCCCCGAGCCGGATAAACGATTAAGCATGCTGTTTTCAGCGACCCTGTCATATCGTGTGCAGGAGCTTTCCTATGAGCACATGAATAACCCGCAGCATATTAAAATTGAATCGGAGCAACGCACTGCCGACAAGATTGAAGAGCAGGTTTTCTACCCGGCGAATAACGAAAAAATCCCCCTGTTACTGGGCCTGTTCAAGAAGCATCAGCCTGCGCGTAGCATTATCTTTGTGAATACCAAGCGTGCTGCGGAGGATGTCAGCGCCTGGCTCACCGGCAATGACATTCCACCCGCCATTCTTTCCGGCGATATTCCACAGAAAAAGCGCCAGAGCCTGTTAAAAAAATTCCAGGATGGTGAATTCAATGTACTGGTGGCAACAGATGTGGCAGCACGCGGTTTACATATTCCGGAAGTCAGCCATGTTTTTAACTACGACCTGCCTCAACAGGCGGAAGATTATGTTCACCGTATTGGCCGTACGGCTCGTGCCGGGGCATCTGGCACGGCGATTAGCCTGGCCTGTGAAGACTATGCGCACTTCCTGCCAGAGATAGAAGAGTACATTGGCCACAGCATTCCCAATGAAGCGGTAACCAGTGAGCTACTGGCTGAACCAAAGCCGAAAGCAAAAGTTGAACGCTACGGCGGCCCGCAGCATAAAAAAGGACCGCGTGGCAATGGTCAAAGCGGCGGCCACAGAAGCGCACAGGGCGGCGGACAACGCCGACGCAGACCATCCGGCAACTCAAACAAGGCGCCTGCCAACAGCCACTAAGCAGAGATACGAGAAACCATGCTAGCTGAAGCCGCACTTTATCTTCTGCTTGGTTCAGTGGTGGGGCTGCTCGCCGGTTTACTCGGCGTCGGCGGCGGGCTAATTATCGTGCCGGTGCTAAGTGCGCTGTTTATTGCTCAGGGCATGCATAACGAGATTATTATGCACCTTGCCCTGGGCACGTCTCTGGCCAGCATTATGGCCACTTCTTTATCCTCTATTTACAGCCACCAGCGCAAATCGGCCGTACTCTGGCCTTCTGCTTTTCGGCTAACACCGGGCATTTTATTTGGCGCATGGTGTGGTGGAATGGCTGCCAGCGCCCTGCATAGCGAAACCCTGAAACCGATCTTTGCGAGCTTCGAGCTGCTGGTTGCATTTTATATGCTGCTGGGTAGCAAGCCGGATAGCCACCGGAAAGACATTTCCGCTCTGCGATATTCAACCAGCGGTGGCATTATTGGCTTTATTTCATCTATCGTCGGCATCGGCGGCGGCACATTAACCGTCCCCTGGCTGGTATGGCATGGCAACTCAATCCATAAAGCCATTGGCACTGCAGCGGCCGTTGGCTTTCCGATTGCACTGGCTGGCGCATTGAGTTTTCTCTACGCCGGATGGCATCATGCTAGCCTGCCGAATCATGCCGTTGGTTTTATCTATTTACCGGCTCTGCTCGGCATTATCACCAGTAGCATTCTGTGCGCGCCACTGGGGGCCGCGCTGGCTCACCGGCTTGACGTGGCCAGACTAAAAAAGATATTCGCCCTGCTACTGATGGCGCTCTCGGCTTACCTTTTTCTCTCGTAAAAGAATGGCTAATTATGGCTAAGGTACGGCCGGTGCAGTAACTGCAGGAGTGGCTGACTGCGGCTGTTCTTTTAAACCTGACTGATAGCGCATTGGATAAAGCACTTCCGTTAGCTTGATCACCGCCGTTATAAAAGGCTGCTTGGGGTATCTTTCACAATCACGCTGCAACCAGCGCTGTGCTGTCGGAAAATCTGTTTCACCCAGCACATTATAGGTTTCGGGCATAATCACATTAAATGCCGACAGGTAGCCGATAACCCAGTCAACAAAATAATCCTGCTCCCGGCCACTCTTACGCATCGATTGCAGATACAGCTCGCAGCTGTCCGAACCCGCACCATAAACGGCATAACTGTCTTCAAAATCACGTGCAAGAGCAAATTGAGAGGTCAATATCAGGCAAAGCAGAGTCAGGTATTTTGTAAACATTGCGTTTCCAGTTAAATGTAATAGTGCAAGCATAGCTGCAGAAACCACAGACTTCGAGCAGGAAGTTTGAATAAAGTCTGTTATCAGACTATTGTCTAATTATATCAGCAGCTCAGGTGCGCATATGAAAAAGCCAGAATTGAAACTTTCCATTCTCAGTGACTATATCTGCCCTTTCTGTTTTATTGGGCATCTGCGCCTCGAGGCACTGCGCGAAGACTACGACCTGAAAATAAACTGGTGCTTTATCGAGATTCATCCAGAAACGCCTGCCCTTGGACACTCCACCAAACTCCTCGATTATAACGAAGCCAGCTGGGACCAGATGATGCAAAACCTGCAGATGCTGGCAGAGGAAGAAGGAGTCACCCTGTGCGAACAAACTCTCACCACCAACTCACGTAAGGCACTGCTGTTGAGTGAGGCCTGTAAATCGCTGGGTGCAGATG